>POVV01000038.1_pt1 | contig 130327 bp, 140 predicted proteins | sample 1560271 | NCBI WGS metagenome assembly POVV01 (sample SAMN08337232, study PRJNA429181) | Bioreactor metagenome, whole genome shotgun sequencing project. | biome: cows' rumen and soil; feature: anaerobic; isolation source: anaerobic chemostat enrichment culture, galacturonate as sole carbon... | reverse complement strand
GTTATTACTGAATCACAATTACTTTCTTGAGCTTTTTAAAAATAAATAGTCCCTATTTTTAAGCTAACACCTGATAGCTTGTTTAAGTGCGCCATTTTCTGGCTGCCCTCTACTTTCTTTCACACTATTCTCCTCACTCTTTCATCACTTTAAATAAAACCTTTTTTCTTGGCATATTCCATTAGCTTTGGTTGAATCAATGGATAGGTCCAATTATTAGGTAATGTATCCATAATATATATTTTTTCAATTTCGCTATGCAATTCCTTTTCAAATCCCTCTATGGAAGCAAAATATAACATTCCAAAGGATTCCTCTTTCAATCTATCATCTTCAAAAGAGCTTGTGACAGAATAAATGCCGATTGGAGTTATCTCATATTGAATGGCTCCTGTCTCTTCATATAATTCCCGCTTAGCAGTCGTAAGAATATCTTCTCCTTCTTCTCTTCGCCCACCTGGTACTTCCAATGTTTTTCTATCTTTGTGTTTGCAAAATACCCAACCGTCTCGTGTTTTTGCTATAATAACAGCAAATTTTAATTTACTATCCTCTACATAATCATAAAATTTTACTTGAGTCATAATTACCTCTTTTTTCATATCGTTTTGCCTACAAGTAATACATGCTATATTTCTTATGATAATCTTCTTCGCCTACATTGTCAAACGTAACCTACTATTAGAACTCCACACAAAAATAGCACTAGACTGTGGGAATCCTCATGCTAGTGCTAAATCTATTATTTATTTCTTAACCACGACTCTTTTTGAGATATCTTCTTTTTCCTTTTCATCTGGCTCTGCTGCAATTCCACCAAATGGCATCTGTGCTACCAGTTTCCAACTTGAAGGTAAATCAAACAATTTTGTTACTGCTTCGTCAATCACTGGATTGTAATGTTGCAAGGAAGCTCCGATTTCTACCTCTCTTAGTGCGGTCCAAACATTTGACTGTAGCATTCCATTGGATTGATTTGCCCAAACAGGGAAGTTTGATGCATAAAGTGCATATTGTTCTTGCAATCCTGTTACTACTGCTTCATCGGTAAAATATAAAACCGTTCCATATCCCTTCTTAAAGCTATCAAATTTCTCACGCTCCACTTCACCACCAAATGCATCATAAGCAGCATCCCATAACTGCTCTTGCTTTTCTCCTAAAGCAATCACAACTCTTGCACTCTTCATATTGAAAGCATCTGGTGTAGCTTCGGTTACTTTTTGAATTAGTTCTATCACTTCGCTTTCGGATACAGGTAACTGACGGTTAATATTGTAATACGTTCTTCTCTTTTCTAAATTGTTAATGAATGTCATAATTTCTTCCTCCTTATTTTTGCATTTTACTTTTCATTTCAATTACTAAAATATGAGATTTCTCACAGGCTTTTATTTGAATATCCTCTTCTATTGCTTCTAGCCCATCTTTTGGATTCATAGCTTCCTGATTTATGATTGACTTTCCTTCTATTTGAACCAGATAAGCTTGTCGCCTAGCATCAACTTGAAACGAAATCTCTTTATCTTTCTCTAGCTCAACTACATAAATATTCGCATCCTGGTGTATCTGAATGGGCGCATCGCCTTTTGATCCCTTTACTATCTGGAGCCATTTGTTCTTTCTATCTTCCCAAGCAAACTTATAGTCTCCATAATTAGGTGTATAACCTGTCTTGTCAGGCATAATCCAAATCTGTAAAAATCTTAGTGTCTGATTCCCTTGATTATACTCACTATGGTATACACCTGTGCCTGCACTCATATACTGCACTTCACCGCGTTTTAATGTGTTTTTATTCTTCATGGAATCTTGGTGGGTTAATTCCCCCTCTACCACATAAGATATAATCTCCATATTCTGATGTGGATGGGTTCCAAATCCTTCTCCTACTTCCACTAAGTCATCATTGATTACTCGAAGTACACCAAAACTTAAATTCTTAGGGTTATAATACTCTGCAAAGGAAAAATGAAATATGCTATTTAACCATCCTTTGTTACTTTTCCCCATTCTTTTATGATCGATTCTTTTAATCATGTATTTCACATCCTTTTATTCTATCGACTTTTTGTCCAATGAATCCTTCAACTGAAAAAGTGCTTGAATCAATCCCTCTTTGTCCTCTGCTGCAATATCACTTAATATTTCTTTTAAAAATATTTCGTGTTCTTGATAGATTTTTGCTATGAATTCTTGCCCGATATCAGTCAATCGAACAAACCATATACGAGCATCTTCTTTACATTTGTATCGCTTTACATATCCTTTCTCTTGTAGTTTATCTACGATATAGGTCATGGAACCGCTTGTTACAAGAACCTTCTTACGAAGCTGTTGTACTGGTAATTCGCCTTTGTGTAATAACGCCTCCAGCACGCCAAATTCACTCACTGTTAGTCCAAAACCTCTAATATTCTTTTCAATTAAAGTAAATAAAGCATTATGACTTCTTGATAAAGCAATTACTAATTTTCCTGAATCATCTCCCATCGTAATGCCTCCTTTTGTATTTATCTTGATATCAAGATAATATCACTTAGTTATTCTTTTGTCAATATAATTTTATAAAATTTAATTTTACTTAATACAAAAAGCTTTTGTAACACGAACATCATTCCTGTTACAAAAGCTTTTTACCTAACCAATGTATTCACAAGCCGCAAGTGCTGCAATTGCCCCATCTGACGCTGCAGTAGCAAGCTGACGAATTGCCTTTGTTCTTGTATCACCAGCAACAAATACACCTAACTCGTTTGTCTTACAATCTTCTTCTCCCACAATATATCCTTTTTCATCTAGATTTACAACATCGGCAAAGTCTTTATTTTCAGGCATTTGTCCGATTGCAATAAATAGACCACTGATTTCAATTTCTCTCGTTTCCTTCGTATCTTTGTTTTCTACTATAATGGATTCTAGCTTATCGGTTCCATTTAATTTGGTGATTACAGAGCTTAAAACAAATTCTACATTATCTTTTCTTTTTAATGTCTCTAGTAATTTTTCTTCTCCTCGAAATGAGTCCCTTCTATGAATCACATAGACTTTACTGCAATACGACGTTAAAAAGATAGCATCTTCCAAGGCTGTGTTGCCTCCACCGTTAACCGCAACCACTTTTCCACGGTAAAAACCTCCATCACAAGTTGCGCAATAGGATATGCCTCTTCCGATTAATTCCTGTTCTTTTTCTAGTCCAAGAGGACGGTTCTTTGCACCTGTTGCAAGTATAACTGCCTTTGCAACATACTCATTACTATCAGTCTTTACCAACTTATTCTCTTCTTGTGTCTCAATAGAGAGTGCTTTTTCATACTTTACATCTGCACCAAGGTCTCTTGCTTGCTCATAAAGATTCGTTGCAAATTCATAGCCTGAAATATGCTTAATGCCAGGATAATTTTCAATTTCAGGGGTATTGATAATCTGTCCTCCATATACAGCGGCCTCCAAAACAAGAACCTTTTTACCTGCTCGCACTCCATAAATCGCCGCTGATAACCCTGCTGTACCAGCTCCAATAATAATAATATCGTACATTGACTCACCTCTATAATCTTTCCATTATTTAAATAGTTCTATAATTTCTGCTTTTGATTTTACGCCAACTGATGTAGCACTTACTTTTCCATCTTTAAAGACCAATAATGTTGGGATAGACATAATATTATATTTTTGTCCTAGTTCGCTTTGTTCATCTACGTTTACTTTTCCCACTTTTACATCCTCTAATTCTTCTGCCAGTTCTTCTATAACAGGTGAGAGCATTTTACATGGTCCACACCAAGATGCCCAAAAATCAATTAGTACTGGTTTATCTGCCTTTAATACCTCTTCTTCAAAATTTGCCTTTGTTATTTCTAATGCTTTCATGTTCTTTACCTCCATTATATGTATTAATTTTTTATCTATACGTTTACAGTAACGCTGCAATTTTTTCTTCTATTTTCTCTGGTTCCACCGTTGGTGCAAACCGCTCAATTACATTACCATTTTTGTCTACAAGAAACTTTGTAAAATTCCATTTGATTTGTTTTCCTAATATAGATTTGCTATTTTCTTTTAAATATTGAAACAGTGGATCTGCATTTTTTCCATTTACATCAATTTTAGAAAACAGGGGAAATGTAGTATTGTATTTTAAAGTACAAAATTCATGGATTTCTTCATTGCTTCCAGGTGCTTGCTTTCCAAATTGATTGCAAGGAAAATCAAGGACTTCAAATCCTTTATCTTTGTATTTGTCATAAAGCTTTTGTAATCCTTCATACTGAGGAGTGAAACCACATCCTGTCGCCGTATTTACAATTAAAAGTACCTTTCCTTTATAAGCCTCCATTGAAACAAGTTCTTCCTTGGCATTTTTTACTTTTAGATCATAAAATCCCATTATTAATTCTCCTTCTCGTTTTATTGGTTTTTCTTTATTTAATTGTATGCAATTTAATTATAGTATATTTATATACTATTTTCCTCTAATTGTCAATACTTTTTAAAGAACTATCATATAAAAAATCCTGCAACTTTAATATTTGCAGGATTTCCTCTGTTTTATTCAACATTTTATATTCTTTTCTAGGATTATTTCTTTTAATTATTCTATAATATAAGCACTCACAATTTCACCGTAATAAGCGATGTGATAATCTTTATTTGCACCATGGAAAGAACTATCAACATCTTGTGGGTAAAACTTTTCTCTGTTTTCTTTGGTTAAAGCATTCGCATCTTGCTTTTGTTTGTATACCACCTTACATTCAAGCGTTAATGGTAACTCCTTGATTGCAGGTACGGATATAGCATTGGCAGGCTCTAAGGTTACATTTAATTCTTGTATTTTATCGGTCGTGTGCCCTGATTTTGTTCCGCACACTCCTAGTATTTTTTTATCAAATGAACCATATGGTATATTAATCGTAAATTCGCCGTTTTGATCTAATTGACTGCGTGTAAATCGATTTTCTCTAACAAATACTGTAAAAATAGGCTTCGACCATTCGATTCCAAGCGTTCCCCAAGAAACGGTCATAGAATTCACTTTTTCTTTTGTTTTTGTTGTGAGTAGTACACCTGAACTTACAGCTTGCATGATCTCTTTTGCATACTCAAATACATCTATTTCTCTTTTCATTCTTCAATCCTCCTTTTTATTACTTATCATATACTATTACCATTTATTTCAAAAGTACGTACTTTTTAGTTCAATACTTTCCAAAAAGAAAGCATCAATTATTCTACGGAATATAATAAGATAAAATATCTTTTTTTCCTATCAATACATGTTCTTTGTCTACTGCGATTGGGCGTTTCACAAGCATTCCATCCGTTGCCAAAAGTCGAATTTGTTCCTCTTCACTCATATTGATTAGTTTATCCTTTAATTGCATGGATTTGTATTGTTGCCCAGAGGTATTAAAAAATCTCTTGAGCGGTAATTTACTTTGTTCCCACCATTTTTTTATTTCCTCGTAAGTCGGATTTTCTTCTTTCACGTTCCTTTCCTGATACTCAATTTTATTTTCATCCAATGTCCTTTTGGTCGCTTGACAAGTGGAGCATTTTGGATAACATAACAAAAACATTTTATTCCTCCTATCTTGTTTCTATGCAAAAATCAAATTATTTAGTTCTCTCTTGCAATCGATTCCTATTCATAACAATATAATGTTAATTAAGTTCCTTTAATAAGATTTCCTTCAGTTGTCTTAGTTCCTCTTGTGTTGGTTTATTCTGATCATCATACATCATCTTCGACGGTACCCACCATACTGGTCCTACTCCATTCCTTCCATATTCTCCTATATCCCCCTTCACTCTTGGGAATAAGTGCCAATGAAGATGCGTATCTTTATTTCCCAACAACTCATAATTCATTTTTTCTGCATGAAATGCTTTTGCTACAGCTTTCGCTACCAAGGCCATTTCTTCTAGATATTTCATCATGAAATCTTTTTCTAAATCATATAATTCTATCTCATGCTGCTTACACAAAAATAACGTATATCCTCGAAACATTTGGTAGTCACCAATTACAACATACCCTGTCTCTAGTTCCTTTACAAAATATGGGTTCTGATTGTCCTTAATAAGTTTTATTCTGTCACATACGATACACATTCTTTTCCCCTCGTTCTTTCTTTTTACTATTTTTGTTTTCTCAATTTATGTATCAATACTTGTTTACAGCCATTGAATAAAAGCTGTTTTGTCATTTTGATTGAATCCTGCTGTTTCATAAAAACGTAACGTAGACTCGTCTTTGGCTCCAGTGAGTAACATAATTTTATAGCAATTTTTTGTTATCGCAACTTCTTTTGCATACTCTAAGCATGCTGTGGCAAGCCCTTTCTTTCTATAGTTTATATCTGTAACTACATTTTCAATGAGTGCGTAAGGTCGTTGCTGGTGCGTTAGGTTTGGTATTATGACCAAAACACAGGTTGAGACTATTTTTTCATCTTCGATTGCAACAACAATATGATAATTCTTATCCTCTATCATCTGCTTCCAAAGTTTATTCAAATTCTTTGATGGCTTTGGTTTCTCATTGTCATGCAACTGCATATACAATTCTAACAAACCATCTAAGTCTCGTTCTTGCATTTCTCGAATCATTTTTAATCTCCCCCCAAAAAAAATTTAAGTTTATTTTTTCCTTATTATATCATGTTGAAGCAAATAGTACTGCTAACTAAATAGGACAGCTTTCGATTTTAAGCTGTCCTGACATTCTATTTTCTTTTAATCGGAATCAATAAATCTAGCTGAGTAAACTCACTCATGTCACCATGATACAACGAATACGCATTGATATGTTCCTCCATACATCCTCCCATACCATGAGGCTCACGCCATTCCATTTCATATTCCTTAGAAGCTTTTATTTGCTCTGAAAATGACATCCACTCATGAAAATCTCCCATCTTAATACAATGAGCTGCGTAGAGACCTCCTGGGAATTCTTTCTTAATCAGAGGTGACTCCACAATTAGATCCTGTGGGATGGTTACATAAAATTCATATCCATATTGTTCCATATCCTTTGTTGGTGATGGATTATTAAATCCATATATGCGAAAATCTGGTTTCAAAACTGTTAAATTACTTTCTTTGATAAATGTTGCCAATGCTTTTTCTGCATTTTCCTCTGGATTTTCCCCCATATAATGACTGCATGCTACCGTCGCTGGCGGAAGGTATAGAATTCTAATGTCCCCTTTACTTTCTAACTTTTCGTTTGCGTTATTTAGTACATTCATTTTGTACTCCTCCTTTAAATTTGATTTAGGAAGAAGGAGTGCATTGGTAACTTCTAACAAGTCTTGATTCTTAATTAGCTCTAAATAAATTTCATTCTCCACGCTTTTACGTAGGCTAACCGTTAACACATTAAGAATATCACGAATCATTGTGCATGCCTCAATCTCATCGTTTAATTCTACTATCTTCTCCTGTAGAATTCGCAACGTGTCCTGCTGCTTTTTATCGTCAAGAATGACTCCAATCTGCTTTAAGGGAATATGCAACTTTCGAAATATAATGATATACTGCAATCGTCTAATTGCTGTCTCATCATAGATTCTATATGCATAATCGTCTTTACTGATACTTTTGATTAGACCAATTTTTTCGTAATATCTTAACATACGCGTCGATATCTGAAATGCCTTTGATACTTCTGAAATTGTCATGGATTCCATTCACTCATCTCCTTCCAACACGATTGTAAAGGACGACACTGTGTTCAAGTCAATAGCTTTGTTGTAAAAGATTTACGTCAATGCTTTAAGTTACATTTCCAATAATGATTCATAGGTAACATCAATAAGCTGCTTTACTTTATCACTACAATCTTCTGATAACCGATGTAGTGCCATGACATAAATAGCCTTTTGTAACTCCAAAGGATCAAACATTTTTAATTTCTTCACAAGTGTCAAATATTTTTTAGAAGCTCTATTTGCATGTTGATACAAAATCACATAGGTTCTTGCAAAATCAAAAATGGGATTTCCTAACTTTGCATTAATCCAGTCTATAATAACATATTCGTTTTCTGCATACATAAGGTTTAAGTAATGATAATCTAGATGACAAAGAACTTCTTTCTCCTCTATTTCCATTACACATTGGATGGCTAACTCCTTATTAGCCTGTCCCACATCAATTTGATTGATTTTTTCTAGTAAATAGGGTTTAAGCCTTGGCAATTCCACTCCCACGTTTTCATGAATCATTAATTGAATCGACAATAAATCTTCCAGACCATTTTTATATTTTTCTTTCATAACTCGGTCTGCAATTGTGATACCATTGATGTAATCCATCTTGATGCTTTGGGGTATATCGGATGTATAATATTTGACGGTTGGCAGTTTTAGTTGATTTATGACATTTTGAATTTTTATTTCATATGTAATCCAGTCCTTGGGATAATCATTGTCAAAACACTTATATGCAAAACCATTCCAATAATAAACCTTAGCCATCTTCCCCTGACCAACTAGTACTCTTTCTTGTTCAAAAGCTTGTTTCATAATACCCTCTTTTCATAATTATGTATCTTCCTTTTTATTCCATTATACTATTTCACTGTTGCTTTTAAAATATATATTTATTGCAATCTATCAATCAAAAAAGATGCTACTTTATCACCTTGGTGATTTTGTAACATCCTTCTTGTAAAATGCTTAGCCAATGTATTTATTCTTTTTCTATTCCTTATGATTCTAAGGCATTCAAATGGCTAAAATAGTATTGGTACGCTCTACCTATGAAATTTGAGGCTCCTTTCCCATACAGTCGATCATTTGCTTCGACTAAACTTGGTTCACTTAAAAAACCTTCGATAACCAACCCCCAGTAATTTTCACCTATATTCATTCCTTGCATAATGTCTTCCCCCATTTTCACTAGTTCATGAACGATGTTTTGTATGTTTGGTGATTCCACTGAAACAGTAAGATCTTCTACCAATTTCTCTGTCAATTCTTTGCTTTTTTCTAGGTATGCAACACCTTTTTCTTTGGCATGCTCAATTTGTTCTACCGTTTCAGAGAAATGTGCTAGATTGTCTTTCATGGCCTCTGTATATTTTCCAATACTTCCATATTGCTTAATTGCCATTTTAGCAATAGCGGATTCTTTATCCTTAATAATACTAACAAATTCTTCAAAGGCATCTACGCTTCCCCAATTTTTAATCACTTCTTCTTCATTCATATTTTTAAAGTTTTCTAATGCTTCAATATAATCACTCATATCAAATTCTTTAAAGCTCATACAATTTTCTCCTTTTTCCAACTTTTCTAACAGATGAATCAATCCATTGATATGATCGCATTTTGCCTTTAACAATTCTTTTTGTTTCTTAAACGCATTGATTTTATCAAAATTAGGATCTTCCATTATTTTTTTAATGTCACATAACTTAAAATCCAACTCTTTAAAAAACAAAATTTGTTGTAGTACTTTTAGTGCCTCATCATCATATAATCGATAGCCTGATTCACTGGTTTTTGTAGGTTTAAATACACCAATTTCATCGTAATATTGCAGGGTTCGAACACTTATCCCAGTTAACTGTGCTACCTGCTTTACTGTTTTCATGACAATTTACCCCCTTTGTTGAAAGAAAGTTTGTAATGTTGCCGGCTCATTTATAAACTTATCTTTCTTTCATCATACACTATCACGGGGCGTGATGGTCAATAAAAAGTTTTAAAAATTAATAGAGAATCAAATTGTATTTTATTGCTGCTTTTTAAATATATATTTATCACAGTTAGTTTTTTCACAGAAGAGGAGCCGCGCACTAATTCCTTAGTGCGACAGCCCCTTAAGTATATTTTATTAAATTTAGTACAGTAAGGCTATCTGTATTAAAGGTTATTTCTTATATCCACACTTAGGACATGTGCCACTTTCGCCTATCTCAACACCGCATAATGGGCAACGTTCCTTTGTTCCCTGTGTCTCAAATTCTTGTGTCGCTGCATTTACACCACTAGTAAATGTAAGCTTGGCAATGTTAAGTTTGTCCTTTAGAAGACTATAAACAATCTTAATCATGCCTTCAACTGTCATTGTCTCTTTTGTAACGACTAGTCGACAATCTGGATAGGCAGTTGCAAGTTCTGTCTTAAAAGCTTCACCTTTCATTTTATTTTGAGGCGCTCCATCCTTAATCCCCTGCTTTTCATAAACCTCTAAGATAGCTGGAAGTAAAGGATCATCCTCTCTCAAAACTAGAGCATGGTCAAAGTTCTGCAAAATACTCCAAGCTACTTTCTGGATTTCATTGCAAGGATAAACCATATTTACCCCTGGGTTCACCGTGTCTTCAACCTCAATTGTCAAAATACCTGTATGGCCATGTAAATACTGTGCCTCTCCCTGAAACCCATAGAATCTGTGTGCATACTGAAGATCAAATGTAGCAATACTTCTCATATTGTTTTCCTCCTTAACATTATATATTGCGTTAATCCTCTCCATGTTCCAACTTCACCATCATTTTAACACAAAATTCTACAATTCTCAATCAAATTATACTTATAATGCATAATAATCAGTAATCATGTGCTTGTTTTGACTATTATTATACATTAGTCGCTTTCCTTTCGGTATTAAGCTTTCTTTTTGAATCAATTCTGGCAAGAATATAGTCTAAAGCCAATTGCAAATTTCCAACTTGACAGTGATGAAATGCTTTTTCTTCGAAGAACTTGTAGCCTTCATTTCACTCCTCCATTTCCCTTTTCAATCTAGTGATAAATTCACTCATTTCAATGCTTCCCATATCTCCTATATCTCTTTTTCTGACTGACAATACCCTATTTTCTATTTCTTTTTGTCCAACAACAATCATATATGGAACTTGATCTAATTGTGCTTCACGGATCTTATAGCCTATTTTCTCGGTTCTAGAATCCATTTCACAACGAATTCCCAATTCTTCTAGTACATTTATTACCTCTTTGCCATATGAAATAAAGCGGTCGGAAATCGGTAAAATTTTCACTTGAACTGGAGCTAGCCACAGAGGAAACTTTCCTACGTAATGCTCTATTAAAATTCCAATAAATCTTTCTATCGATCCAAAAACTGTTCTATGAATCATAATAGGTCTATGACTTTCACCATCAGCGCCTATATACTCTGCTTTGAACCTAAATGGTAATTGAAAATCCAATTGAATGGTTCCGCACTGCCATGTTCTTCCCATTGAATCCTCTAAATGAAAATCAATTTTTGGACCATAGAATGCTCCATCACCCTCATTTATTACATACTTTTTCTCTGTTACTTCCAATGCTGTTTTTAGACTCTCCGTTGCTAATTCCCAATCTTCATCACTGCCAATACTATTTTCTGGTCTAGTAGATAATTCCATAGAATATTTAAATCCAAATTTTGTATACACCTCATCAATCAAACTAATTACCCCCACTGTTTCTTCAGTGACTTGCTCCTGTGTCATAAAAATATGTGCGTCATCCTGCGTAAAACATCGTACTCTCATTAATCCATGTAGCGTACCTGATTTTTCATTTCGATGAACTAAACCTAGTTCCCCTACTCTTAATGGTAACTCACGGTATGAATGTGGCTTTTGCTTATATACAAGCATCCCCCCTGGGCAGTTCATGGGCTTAATAGCATAATCCATATCATCAATAACTGTAGTATACATGTTTTCGCGATAGTGGTCCCAATGTCCGGATGTTTGCCACAAATCTCGATTGAGTATAATCGGAGTAGATATTTCATGATATCCTTCACGTTCGTGAATCCCTCGCCAATAATTTATCAATAAGTTCTTTAGTATCATTCCCTTTGGAAGAAAAAACGGGAATCCAGGACCTTCCTCAAATAGTGTAAATAGACCCAAATCCTTCCCCAGTCTTCTATGATCTCTTCTTTTTATTTCTTCCTGCAACTCAAGATATTCTTCTAGTAGATTACTTTTAGGAAATGCGACACCATAGATTCTTGTGAGCATTTTGTTTTGTTCATTCCCCCTCCAATAAGCACCTGCTATTGTCGTTAATTTAAATGACTTTATCAGGTTTGTATTAGTAATATGAGGTCCTGCACACAAATCAACATATTCACCTTGCTCATAGAAACTGATTTTTTCTCCAATTGGTAAATCATTTATTAATATGATTTTATACGGTTCATTTTTCTCTGACATCAGTGATATTGCTTCATCCCTGCACAATTCAAATCTTCGCAATACCAAGTTCTCCTTTACCACTTTCTTCATTTCATCTTCTATTTTTTTCAGATGTTCATTCGAAAAAATAAAGTCAAATTCAAAATCATAATAAAATCCATCTCTAATTGCTGGTCCAATTGCACATTTTGCTGTAGGATAAATACGCTTAACCGCCTGTGCTAGAACATGTGAAGCTGTGTGCCAAAATGCCTCTTTCCCCAACGTATCTTCAAATTTAAACTCTTTTACCGTTCCATCTTTCATACTAACTTTCACTCTTATGTTCTCCTTTCAAAATATGCCTTTACGACATTTAATAAATTTCAACATAAGAAAAGCACCCAAAAATCAATGGCATATTACCATTAATTTAAGGGTGCATAAATTCTAATGCACGGTTCCACCTTAACTTTTCACTTCAGATTCTAACAAATCCTATACTTTAACGCAGTCATACGGTAACACTTACTTAATTCAGCATTACAGCTCTGGAATGGTTTTCATTTATTTTCCCTCATGAAAAACTTTCACCAAATGTTTTTCTCTCTGCATGGTTCCAATAAATTACTTTTTCCGTCTTTGCTTTTCTTATGTTATTACAGTTGATTATATCAAATTGAAATGATTTGTCAAATAAAATGTATAGCAAAATATGGGCTTTTTTGCTCAATAATTTGTTCTTAATACTTACTAATTTTATATATTTTACTATTTCTAAGTTCATAAGAATTTTTTTCTATTTCTCGGCTTGTAGTACCATAAGGCACTAACATTTAAGCGGATATTTCTTATATTAAAAAAGTCAGTTCATAGCACTTTCCAATTCTTTAATACAGTCATCTAGTTTTTTTCTCAGCTCCGACATCCACTCTGGCTCGTCATCAAACGTCTCTGCCACACATCGAATCAATCTTGCATAGCTAAAAAGATTGGTAAATCTGCGTATGAGTGGACGAGAATTTTGGCTTTCCTCTGAATAATCATACTCGCTTTTATAACCGTCAATGAACGCTTCCTCTGCACATTTAAGAATTGTGCCATCAAGTTCGTCCCTAAGTGAGAAAAGAACTTGTTCTACATCAAGTGCAAACCAGTGATACATGCCATCATCAAAATCAATTACCGAACATGACTTTGTTTTCTCATCATAAAATACATTATCCATTTCAAAATCATAATGAACGAGACCATAATTATCTGCTTGTTGCAAAAGATTTGCAAGCTGTCTTTTTACCTCTTTCAATTCATGTAAAACGTAAGAGGGAGCATTGTATTCTATTATTACTTCCTCGATCCATTCCAAAACTTCGTTGTGTGTCCATTTTTTAGTACTTGGTTTATAATTTGTTGACAAGGCATGCAATTTCCCCAAAGCCTTTCCATAGGCATACATAATCTCGTGTGACATATCTGTAGTGTTAATCTGATTTCCTGCTACTCTATAAAAAGCACACGCGTAATATTTTCCCCACTTTGTATCTATTATAATTACATTTTCTCCACAACGAGTTCGTATTGGCCTTAAAACAGGATAACTGTGTTGTCCAAGGTATTCAATAAACTCCATTTCACCTAGAATATTTTTCTTTAACTTTTCATCCGTTGGGGAAAGGCGAAGAAAACAGATTTGCCCATTATAGCGAAATGGATATATTGCATTCGATGAAATACGATAATAGGATAACATTTCGTCTAAGGTATCCGCATCATGGTTCCAATTTTTTAAGGCTTCCTTTGCTAATTCAAAGTTTTCAAACAAATATTTTAATTTTAGCATGATGTTTTTCCTTCCCCTCTTTTACTGTTCTTTGATACTACTGCTTTATTCTTCCCCCATTTATTCTCTTCTTTTAATTGGCAATATAACTTCCAGCGCTCTTCTGAAATATCCATATTTTCAATCGCCTTTTTTACAGCGCAACCAGGTTCTGTTACATGTGTACAATTTCTGAATTTACATTTCTTGATAACTTGTGTTATATCTGAAAATGTATCATCTATTCCTTCGCTTGCATCCCATAAACCCAATTCGCGAATTCCTGGCGTGTCAATGATTGAAGCACCTGAAGGAAGCGTGATTAACTGTCTGTGTGTTGTCGTATGACGGCCCTTTGCATCATTTTCACGTATCTCACTGACTTTCATTTTATCTTCTCCTACAATTGCGTTGACAAGAGTAGATTTCCCCACTCCCGATGAACCTAGAAGTACAATTGTAATACCATATTTCAAATACGGCTCAAGTTGATCCATGCCCATTCCCGTTATTGCACTAATCGCACAGACTTCAAGACTTTCTGTTATGCTTTTGACTTGGTTAATATAACATTGTACATCATCACACAAATCTGCTTTTGTTAAAACAACTACTGGCTTTGCTCCACTTTTTAATGTTATACTTACGTATCTTGTGATTCGGTTTAGATTAAAGTTCTTATTTAGTGAATCGACGATAAAAACATAGTCAAAATTTGCTGCTAGTACTTGCTCCTTGATTGATTTTACGTATTTTGCTTCATGACCTGAAAAATCTGTTCTAGAAAACTCACTTTTTCTGTCCAAAACTCTTTCTATCATAGAAGCGCCACTTTCATTGAGACTTATTAATACCTTATCACCTACAACTGGGAATACTCTATTTTCCTTATAGAACACTCCTCTTAATTTTGCTTGAATCTCTTGCTGTTCACATAATAATACAAATGACTCTCTTTGAACTCCACTTACAATCGCTTTTATAAGTGATTTATTTTCTTTCATTTTCAAAATTTTCCTCCAATTTTGGGTACAAAAAAACTTGCCCATTGGCAAGCCTGTTTATACAGTATTTACAAAGGGTTTCCTAGTATACAAAAGCATTTCCTTTTGCATACTTCATTATTAAATTATTGATTCATCACCATTTTTACTTTTCTCATAATTTAATCAACTCCTTTCGTAAATAAAGCAAATTGAAGTTTTCTCTACTTATTCAGTATAACTATAAGAGTCTATGTTTGTCAAGTGATTATAGTTTTAATTCTATCCAGGCAAGAATATAATCTAAAGCCAATTGCACATTTCCAACTTGACAATGATGCGATGCATTTTCTTCTTTTGTAAAGATTCGTCCACTAACTGATTTCGCGTTTGATAAAGCCTTCTTTTGCTTTTCATAAAAAACAGTATAGATATCCTCCTCACCCGCAAGAATCAACACATCTTGCCAAATCAATGGTGAAAGTGCAATGGTGTTGTATTGCATAATACATTTGTAATAATCATAAAGTGTTGTAATATTGCCAAAAACATGACGGCCTTGTTGAAACAACCAAAGTGAAAACTGATTTGCTTTCATTAACTCCTCTATGCTTTTCCACTTCGGACTATCTGGAACTTCCATCAAATTGTTAATCAGATTCTTAAATTCCTCTGGGACTTTATCTAAAACAGCTCCATAGAAATCATAAATTAAATCATATAACACAACCCTTTTAATGCGTTTCTCATAAGCAGCTGCTCTCGCTGCCAGATAGCCTCCTAAAGAAATACCAATTAAAGTTACTTCTTCTAACTGAAAATAATCCAATATTGTTTTCGTACAGATTTCCCATTCTGGTTTCATTTTCATCTCGCATCTATTTAAAACCTCACCTTGACCAAACCCTTCAAACATGTAAACATTATATCCATTGGAATATATGTATTGCATAAGTGGAATGAATTCCTGAATAAAGGAATCATATCCTCCATGTATAACGATATTATCTTTGCTCTCATTGGCATGGCACATATATAGAACTGGAAAATAACCTGCTTCAAAAGGAACATGGCAATAAGCCAGCCCTGCATTTTGATACGCAGCTTGGTATTCGTTCATACATTGCTCATAAATCTTAGACTTTCGCAATTGCTTATCAACATCACCTTCCTCATCCAACATGAAAAACATGGCTGCGCGCAGGCAGGTAGCCGAGGCGACCAAATCCCCATTATTATGAAATGACTGAGCTCTACTAAGAAATGCCTTGGACCAGCTTTCAAAATCTGTTAACTCCTTGCCTATTTCTTCCACTACGTCATAATCCAAACAACCAAATGAATAAAATCTGTTCAGTTGAAAATTAAAAGCTGTATCCTTATGAAAATTGTGAAACCCTACTTGAAAATTCATTATATTACCTCCCACTTATCATTACCACAAAACGTCTATGTATGCATTTTAGTAATGATGATTGTAATCGACTATTTGCTCTAGGAATTCATACGAAAACACATCTATTTTTTGTTAGCCTCATTTTGCACCTCTCGCATATTTGTATCTAACACTTTTGAAAGAAGTGCGTTAATATGCCTGATTTTTTCTTGCATAGAGTCTACTTCTCTGTCGTGTATAATAGCACTCATGCCAAAAAGTATAAATTGACTTAGTAAATGAATGCTTGGTACTGGTGCAGCTATACTTTTCTTTTCTATCCCATCAAGAATTAATTGCTCAAACAAAGGAACTATTTTTAGCAATGTTCTTGCATGCAGTATTGTCATAATTTCTGGATTTCCTTTATCAGTACACATCTGGCTGTATTCAGAAATGGAATCTGGTAAATAAATAAATATTTGATTCATCTTTTCTTCGAAACTCAAATCGACAGTGTTAACAATTTCAGTGAATCTCACAATGTATTTCTCGTTATAATTTTCTAAAGCCGCTTCGTATATCTCGTTCTTGGATTTGAAGTAGTGATAAAACATACCAATCTCCCCACCTGCTTCTTTTAAAATGGAACGGATGGATGTTTTTTCATATCCGTTTTCTAAAAATTGTTTCAACGCGATTTCTATTAGTTCCTGCTTTCTTACATCGGGTGCCTTTACTATTCGTGCCATAATGTCCTCCTTTTATTATAACAAAACAATGTTCTGTAATTATTATAGTTACAGAACATTGTTTTGTCAACAGGGATATCATATTTGTCTCTTAACATCTACTGTATTGGTGCTATATCATTCTCCTCTTCGTATGCATCCTCTATCTTTACCGAATTCTCCAGCTTCTCCTGAATGAACTTTACACGAATGACTGCCTGTTTCCAATTAATAGACACCTGACTGTGCTTACCTTTTTCCTTGGCCACCTCAGCTATGATATATAATAATTCCTCTGTGACAGCTTTTGTAAGATAACCACCTCTCCAATGAAAGGTTAGAATCTTTCCTTTTTTGACTGCTTGCTGGCAGCGCTTTGCTACATCTTCTTTTTTTGTAAAAGAAAGCTTCTTTTCTTTGTAGTAAAAATGATCACTCTCGTTGCATGCAGGAACTTTGTATATTACAGGCTCATGGTCTTTGAAAATATTTTTATCATCCAAATTAAAATAATCGTATCTTACTTCTTTTTTTCCTAATGTATTATCAAAAGTAGCATCCAAATGATACCATGAGCCGTTGATTTTAATCACATTCCAAGCATGGCGATATTTGATATTCTTATCTGGGTTATTATCAGAAATAGCGACAATACAGGGAATAGACAACTGGTCGCAAAGAACCTTCACAGACTTTGCAATCCCTTCGCATACACCGACTCCCTGCCCTAATGGGCCTATAATTTCATGTGAATATTGTTTCTTTAGCTTATCATAAGTCACATTTTCGCAGATAAAGTCATGAATATATAACTCTTTTTCCCAATCACTTTTATCCTTTATCACGCGAGTAAGCTTCTCTACCCTAGCTTTCATCGCCAACTGATGGTCTTTGATTTTATTCTTTTCAAACAAATATACTGGCTTTATCTTTACCAACGTGGAATTATCATAGAAAGAATAACGAAATGTCGAAGCATAAAATATCTCTGGACAATCCAATCTTAACTTGTAAAAAATGTCACTTAGCTCTGTCCCATCAATTCTTGGAACGTCGAAACTTTGCGTGAGTGATTCAAGACCGCTTTTGATGACATGATAAATTCTTTGCTGTTGTTTGTTCATTTGACTATAATAATATGGTTCCATTTTCCGCTTCTCCAAACTAGTATTATCTATCTGACCGTCTAATAATAGGTCAGATACAATTATGATTTTAGCATAATTCAAATGGAAAATATATAAAAAACCTCCCAAGACATATGTCTTGAGAGGCACTAAATTGCAATACGTTGTCTTGATTATTATCTCTTTGAAAAGAGAATGTGGGGCTGAAAGTGCCTTAAAGACTTGGTTTTTATGTGGTCGTGTTACTTGTGGGTGTATTACTCAGGACTTCTGATGGCTCTCTATATCCTATGTCTGCTTTAATAAATATTTAACAATGCTCGCATACTTTTTCAAAAGAATAAAATAAGAATTTCCATGTTCTCTAAAGTATTGGATAACTAATATAACAAAATATGAAATAAGCTGAATTGGCAAACTAATAATATATAGCAACGCTAACAAAATTATCGATATTAAAATTAGTTTAATAACCATTATGACGACATCTGTATTGTCATTGAATTCCACCATGCCAGAAATTGTATTCTGGATATAATTCGTATCAATGTGTAAATCTTGTATTTTAAATCCCGTAACTGTAAATGCAAAACCAAAAATAGTTATTAAAAATGTCATTGGTAAAAAAGATAGTTTTAAAAAATCCAGATTATTCTTTAATATTTTTTTATAATATTCTGAATCACTTCCACATTTTCTACCCATTCCAATAAAATAACAAGCAAGATAAATAAAAGAGGATATTACATACTGGATACTTATTCCATACTTATATGGTACTAATCCACATAGAATAGAAATGGCTGAATAAGAAAAACAATATGTACATAAAGGAGTTTCATATCTAAGATAAATTTCCTTTGGTTGTAACATGCTAAACACTTTACTAACAATTTTAATATTCTTGGCTCTAGGTATTTTTCTTAAAACCAACGTTCCGAATTTCATCCCGAGGTTCCCAACAATAGAATCGTATAAATACCCAGTAAAATATATAATTGATATCAACAAAATAATCAGTAGTCCTACTGCAAATGCTAATAGAATCCCCGATCCAATTAACAGTAAAATTAATTTACCTAATCCAACAAATGCTTCTGTCATATGTCCCCCATGTATACTTCTATTACATCTAATAAACTTCCTTTGCATCTTTCGGAAGCTGTCTCACATGTTCTAAGAAACTTCGTGCATTTTTACCCTCTAGTTCATTATATTGGTATTCTAATTTATCACCTACATAAAGTGCCACCTGCTCAAACAAATCACACATAGTCATTACAGCTTCCCATGCTTCCGATATTCTGCCTGTAAAATAGGTAGATAAATAGATTTCCCACTCTTGTTTATTAATCCATCGGTGCATATACTTTCCCGATTTTCCAATGCTGACCGAAAAGTTCGTAAGTGTTCCAACTTTCCAAGATAACATTTTTTCCAATTGCTTTCGCACATGATAATTCACCATATCCTGCACATAGAGCATCTCTTCTCTCCACAATCCCTTTGCAACATTATTCAAGCACCACCAAAACTCATTACAAACGCATAAATATTGCTCTTTGGTCGGTTTTTTTACCCAATAATCTTTATCCGTAGACTCATACACATCCGGAAGAATTGCATTTTTATCGAGAAGAATTTTACAAAGTTTATCATCTCCTATATGTTCCCTCACATGCTTTACGGTCTCAACATGCAAGTCAAGTCGATTCCCATCTGCAAACTGAATCAGCCATCCATAAAAATTCTCTTTATCACTTGGATAATCTGGTGACTCATCTGGATATTGCATATATAATATCTCACCAAATTGCTGAATCCACTCTTTATCTTTGATAAACTCAGCTGTTTCACTGACCACAAAAACGATATCATAGTCTTGAAAGATATCTTTAGGAACATTTTCATTTGTTCTGGATCCATTCATATATACTGCCAAAATCCGTTTGTCTTTCTCTGCAGTTTCTAAAATCAATTGATACATTTCCTGTTCTGACCTCAATATTACACCTCCACAACAGCATCCATCGCTAGTTGTAATGCTACTGCAAAAGTATCATTACCCCAATTTCTGATGTCATGCTCATTAATATTTGCCAAAGAATCTGCAGTAAAAAGTAACTGTCCAAAAGTTACACCTCTTTTACGTGCGCATGCTGCTAAAGATGCACATTCCATTTCTACAACTGAATACCCTTCTTCTTTTCGATACAAAACCATTTCTTTGGTTTCTCGGTAAAATCCATCCGTTGTCCATGTTTTACATTTTGCATAATAAAATCCTGCTCTATTCAACACCGTTTCAATTGCCTGAATAGGCTTTTCATCAAGCTCAATCTCTCTAGAAGGTGGCAAATAGTGATAGGATGTTCCTTCATGTCGAAGCGCTACAGTTGGAACAAAAAATTCCCCCTCTGCCCCTTCTACTAATGCGCCGCAACACCCCGTGGCAATAATTTGTTTCACCCCACCTGCTATCAATTGATCCATAATCTGAACTGAACTTGCACCTCCAAGCGGTGCTTGTACAAATACAATTTCCATTCCACTATGTACTGTTTTGTATACATAAAAGATTTTTGTAACTGATTCAAATTTGCCTACAACTTCGCACTCGTGAGTTTTTACAAAGTCTTCTATTTCTGATTCCATGAAAAGCATAACTGCTTTTTCACAAAATTTATAATCCCAATGATGCCCTGGCATGATAACCGCTTGGCTATCTGTATCATATTCGAGTATTGGTATTTCATTCTTTATCAGCGCCATCTAATCTCTCCCTTCATTTTATCCATTGAAAACAAGTCAGATTTCTTATTGATTCATTCTCATTTCAACAATGAGTTTACCCACATTACTCCCAAGGCTACTTTCCAATTCCTCAATATCTTCGCAAAATTTCTTTTCATTTTCAATTGCATTATCAATATTGTTTACAAGAGTTTCCGCATCATAACGAGTCTTTTTATAGTTCGGAATCATTTTTCTTAATTCATCCTCTGCATAATTACGTTTAGCCGTTACTTTTGGATTAATCAACATTTTGCTTTCATCAATTGTAAGCACCTCATCAAAATGTAGCATAAGCCAAAATTCAAAGCATGGATTTGTAACATAAAAACCGAAATTCTTTTCTTCACATTTATTCATGACATATGCATATTGATTATTTCCAGGTGCAGAGATAAAGCTTTTTCTATCTCTATCAACAATCAAGCATATTTTATCAATATCTTCTGCATAAGTAATCCCACCATTTTTTATCACTTCAGATATATCAGAAATTATATTTTCTGTCTTCAGTTCATCATTAAGTAAAGATATGATCTTTATACATTCTTTTTCTACATCTTCAACGGTTTCATTCAATAACTTACATAATTTATTTCTACATATAAATATCAATAAATCCCATATTGTTTTAAATGACTTATCAGTACCAAAGACTTTTTCCTCATTAAAATAATCCATAATTCTATTCAGCATTGTCTCATATGAAATCAATCCTGTTTTGCTTTCTTCAATGTCTTTAATTATTCGATCCAGTATTTTTTTAGGATTACTCCATCCTTCCTCACTATGACTTCGAACTATAGGAATTAGTTCAATTAATGGATTAATTCCTATTTTTATCCTTGCATTATTTACTGCATTGAAATATATCTGCTCCGTATCCGAACCTTCGTAAATCAAGAAATATTTTTTAACGGTTCTATCCGATTCTGATATTTTTGTTCGTTCTGCAAATGTCCTGCTTTCTCTCATGCACTAGTCCTCCTTAATTGGAAATACTGTGCTGAAAACTGGCACTCCACCATAACGACCTTCTAAGTATGCTTTATCAATCTTTTTATCAAATCTCTCATTGTACTCTTCTAAGGAATATATATCTGATTCTCCCGATTTCTTTTTGTTAACAAACCATATTTCGTCACGTCTTAGCAAATCAAAATCCATTAATCTTGATTCGTGAGTAGTAACTATAAGTTGAATATTACTCTTTGCTGCTTTTTGTAGAAATGTTTCAATAAATTTATACGTTAAACTTGGATGTAAACATCGATCTAATTCATCCACAACATATGTTTTATTTTCTCCCGATAGCAAAATTTCTAATAAATCTAATACTCTTACTGTTCCATCAGATTCCTCTGCAAGATTAAATAAAACATTTCTTTCTCCATGAGAAAATTGTATTGTTTTACAAGTTACTTCCTCACTCTTATCAACATTCAGAATAAAGAAATCTTTATCGCTTCTCATAATGATACCTATTCCTTTTAGGTTATCATTACTTTTCATTTCTATTGTTCTTTTTTCCAAATTAGACAATAGATCATTTCGTATTTGTTTTGGTAATTGACTTGCTATTTTTTCAATTGGTACATCTACCATTTCAAAATTAGTTATTCCAGTACCAAAGGCAGAAATAATTCTACATATCTCTTCTACATTTTCTGTATTTGCCATGTAAGAATAATCAGATATAGGCCTATCTGGATAATTAATATCTAACCCGTCTTTTATCCAAGAATAGATTTCTTTTAATATGGATGCTCTTTTATATTCTTGATAAAGATTTCTTTTATTTTGATTCATAATAGACAAAAGCAATACAGAGCTATCATCTTTGATATCCTCTGCATAAACTCTCATTTTATTTACTAACCCTTTTGTATTTAGAGGACCTCCCAGCTCAAAAGTTCCGTTCTTTATGTCACGACTAAATAATAATTTTTCTTTATTATCTGGTGTAAGTTCTAATAACCACTCAGAAAGAAACTTACTTTCATTCAATACCACTTCAAATCCATAAGAATAATAGCTATTCCCTAACTTAATTTCAAACTCGAAATAACTATCTTTAAACTTGTTTTCTGGATCTACTTTGCAATATTTATCTGTATGTCCTTCTGGTAGACCGTTAATAACCGTCTTTTTCATAAAGTCCATTGCTTTAACCAAGTTTGATTTTCCTGCTGCATTAGCTCCATATACTGCTGCAAACTTCAATAATTTTATATTGTCATCATCGTAAATATGTTCTTTTTTACTCCGTACTTTTCCTGCTAACATTGAAAACTCTTCGGATTTTCCATTATCTCTAGTTGAAAATGATAGAAAATTTTTAACATTAAATCTAATAAGCATTTTAAGCACCTCCTAATTCTATATAATTTATTATATGTGATTTCTTCACTTTTATCAATCACTATTTTTATTATTTTTAGTATTTATATGTATTTTTGACGCTATTTTCGTTTTCAATCATTTTTACTTAGAAATGGCCAAAAAAAATTGCCACACATATCTCAAGCGACATATTCAGAAATAACCATACATAAAAAGGCAGATCATGAAAAACCTTTGTACATTTTATTTTGCTTCTCGAAATATGGCTGCACTTTTTACAGCCATTGGCTTCAATTAGTACAGCCAATAAAGTATTTTGGCTATAGAAAGTGTAGCCAACAGCTCTAATCCTCGAATATTTCATTCCATCAACAATTCTTCTGACTACAACTGATACAGCCATTTTACCGATTTGGCTATAAAAAGTACTGCCAACTCGTGGCATTGGCTACAGAAAGTGTAGCCATATGAAATATTTTAGGGGTTTCAGGGGATTTTAACCCCTGACAAGATGCAATAGGACGGCGACGTCTCTATTGCGTATCTTGCCGTGGACTGGCTCAACTTTTTACAACAATTCTTTGATCCACACTAGAAGAATTATAGGGTGATATTCATCACCCTGCTGCTGTGTTCGGCTCGTATCTGAAGTATCCAGTTTCTTCCCAAACCTTTTTGTCTGGACAAAAGTAACTGTATTCAGATGAGTCTTTCATCTTGATTGCATATCCAAATTTTAAGATTCCTCTTTGTAATCCAACTCGGATATACTGAGCTTCTTTTCCAGTGGCTCTTGCAATCTCACTGATTGGAACATTCCTACCAGTAAATGGTGGTAGTTCTACTTCATATTTTACTTCTCCCATTCAATTCCTCCTTCCCTTTCTGAGACCTCTATCAAATTCCATTTTTAGATTTATATTTTCGCTATCTCTAGCTTTTAATTTCTTATTGACGTATCACATTCTATGAATTATTATAAACATATGTTCGATGTAATTTTAGAACCAATATTTCCACTTAGGAGGTGTTATATAATGGATATAGATAATATTGGAACTATTTTAAAGGATAGAATTAAAGAAATGGGAATGACACAGGAGGAATTCGCTTTAAAAACAGGAATTGGACTTTCAAGCTTGAAAAAGTACATGTCTGGTAAGGTCTTTTATTCCATTGATACGTTGGAACTAATGGCAGAAGCCCTCGATTGCTCCTACGACTTTCTTCTTGGTAAAAGTAAAACTCCCAAACCAGAATTGCATGAAGCAAAGGAAATAACACGACTACACGATAATGCAATCGCTATTCTGCAACGCTATGCAAATCAATATGATACCAACGCTAATTCTAAAAAATATTTGGATACCTTAAGTACCCTAATAGAAATGAATTTCTTAATGGAGCGTATTCAAAATTATTTGTTCATTGATTCGAATGAGAAATTGATATATGAGAACGATGAGCCATTGCCACTACCAGGCATTCATATTGGCACTTCCTACTTATCTGTTCCAGATATTGAAGATGCTTATTTACTAGGAATCGTTCGAGCATTAGCAGATGCAAAACAACAGATAAAAAAAAGGGAAATCACTTACTTCCGAGACTACACGTTATCTTGATGAATAGAGTTTCTAACTCTTTCATAATAAATATTTTTCAGAAAGGAATGAATGGTATGAGATTACCAAATGGCTATGGAGGTGTTGTAAAACTCTCTGGAAAGCGACGAAAGCCATATGCAGCAAGGGTAACTGCTGGATGGCATTTAAATGAAAAAACAGGAAAGGTGGTGCAAGAATATCAGATTCTAGGATATGGAACAACAAAGACAGAAGCATTACAAATATTAGCAAAGTATAATGATAACCCAATTGATTTATCCGTAATGAAGTTGACCTTTGCAGATATTTACGAAAGATGGTCGGAAGAAAAATATCCAACTGTTTCTGCATCTAACGTTAATGGATATAAAGCTGCTTTTGCTTTATGTGATGCTATTGCTGAGAAACCATTTAAAGATGTGAAATTAGACGATTTACAAAGAGTCGTTGATACCTGCGGCAAGAATTATCCAACACTTCGCAAATTAAAGGTATTATTTAATCAGATTTATGAATATGCATTAAAGCATGAGTTGACGGTAAAAGACTATTCAGAATTTGTAGATATTTTAAAGTATAAAGACAGAAATCCGAACAAATATGACAGAGATCGCTTTACTCCTGATGAAGTTCAAAGGGTCTGGACGATGAAGGATGACAAGTATTATCAGATTGTGCTTATGTTACTTTATAACGGGGTACGTATTTCAGAATTATTGGATTTAAAGAAAGAAAATGTCCATCTTGAAGAACAGTATTTCGACGTTATTGACAGTAAAACAGAAAATGGAATCCGTAAAGTTCCTATTGCCGACAAGGTATTACCATTTTATAAGAACTGGTACAACGATTATACCGATTCCAAATACTTGCTTCATACGGATGATGGTAAGAAGTTCTCTTATCGCAATTACTATGACAGTTACTTCAAGCCCTTAATGACTAACTTGGGAATTGAAAAGACTCCACATTGTTGCAGGCACACCTGCATCTCTATGTTAGCAGATGCTCGCATTGACCAGACTACCATTAAAAAGATCGTTGGTCATTCAGGAGCCATGACGCTGACAGAAAAAGTATATACCCATATGGATGTGAACGAATTGATCAAAGCAATTAACATGATTTAAGAAGCCTTTGTCACTTATGCGTTACTTATTTTTCCAAAGAGGTAATTATCAAATGTTTATTTATAGCAAAAAGAAAGGATGTCTCTCAGACAGATAAATCCATCTGAAAAACATCCTATAAAATTTCTAATATTTGTGTCTTTTAAGTTGCTTTCTTGTTACTTGTTTGTCGCTTATGTGTTACTTATCCAGCGAAATCAAGCACATTTCAGAGCAACCCACAACTCTTGAAACCCAGTAACTATGCGATTGTACCAATCGCATTGCCATTCTTCCAAGTTTCCAAAAGTCCCACATATTATCTCTTTGAGAACTGTGGTGCACGTCTCGCAGCTTTAAGACCGTATTTCTTTCTTTCTTTCATTCTTGGATCTCTTGTTAAGTATCCTGCTTTCTTAAGCACTGGACGGAATTCTCCATCTACATGTAATAACGCTCTAGCGATACCATGTCTTACAGCACCAGCCTGACCTGTATATCCACCTCCGTGAACATTTACAAGTACATCATATTTGTCTACTGTTTCAGTAGCTACTAATGGCTGACGAACGATAACTTTTAAAGTTTCAAGTCCGAAATATTCGTTGATATCTCTTTTATTTATAGTAATCTTACCAGTTCCTGGTACTAAATATACTCTAGCAATACTTTTCTTTCTTCTTCCTGTTCCATATAACTTAGCCAATTTTGTTTCCTCCTTTCAACCTACAATTAAAATGTTAATACTTCTGGTTTTTGAGCTTCATGTCCATGCTCAGCACCTGCGTAAACGTGAAGTTTCTTGTACATTGTTCTTCCTAAAGGTCCTTTTGGAAGCATTCCCTTAACAGCAAGCTCAACTACTCTTTCAGGTTTCTTTGCTAACATTTCTTTTAAAGTAGTTTCTTTCATTCCACCAACATAATCGGAATGGTGATAGTAGATCTTTTGATCTAATTTCTTTCCACTAACTTTAATCTTCTCTGCATTAATTACGATTACATAATCACCTGTATCAACATGAGGAGTAAAAACTGGTTTGTTCTTTCCTCTTAAAACTTTCGCTATTTCTGATGATAAACGTCCTAACGTACAACCTTCAGCATCAACTACATACCATTTTCTTTCAATCGTCTCTGGACTTGCCATAAAACTTTTCATCGGTAAACCTCCTTAAATATTAAACAATATTGGTTTCAAAAAATGTTTTTGTCCATAAACATTTTTATTATATTTATATATATAAAAAAGTCTTCCGGGGCATTGGTAGACATTTTTACGCTATGTCACATTTAGTTATTTTACTATAGCAAATATAGTATGTCAACGTTTTTTTCACAAATTATTCTTTTTTCCTAAGTCAAATTCCTTTATAAAACCCACATATTTCATCATCATACTTTACTTCTTGAAAATAATCCTTCGCTGTGATGTTAATATCATTTTGTTTTCCTATTTCACTCACAGCCGCACTTGCTATTATAAGTATGCTTAATGAAAAACATAATTCAATAACCTTTCGTTCCCCAAAACCTCTTTTTGCGTTTTCTCCTCTTCTAATCGAAAAAAATAGATTTGAGCTACCAAAAATAAGAATATAAATCAAAAAACTGATATTACGAGACCATCCTTTTGATACAATCAATTGAATGTATGTACTAGTCGATAGGCAAAGTAGGATTACAAAAGCTACTGAAATCAAACTAAAAAATACTCTATTTATCCATTTGGCAACTTGCGACTGTCCAAAGAATAAAGGTGTTTGACTTAATTTCAAAATTACGCGTTCACTTTTCCACTTCCAAACAATCGTATCTATAATATCCGTACCTAGTAACAGGCAAGTGAATAATCCCACTGCCATTAGACCTAGCATAATAGAAGAATCCATCAAAAGAAAGAATCCACCTTCCATCTTTGCCATTCCATATATCGCTCCTATAATCAAAGCTATGATTGCACTATGAAGATAAAGTGCCTTATCTCTTAAGCTCTTTACTTGATGATAACGATAACTATCTAAATCCATTTCCTCTAACTGTAAATCCTCTGTCATATAGATTTGGTAATTTTGTCCTTCACAAACAAAGTTCCATCCCAACTGTTCTCTATACTTTTGTTCTTCCCACCTTTGAAAATGATTTACCCCTAATATAACCCGATATCTTACATTACATTCTTTGCATTTCTTAAAAAACATTTGATGATTATTCGTCTCAAGCAATTGGTATCCTTTGTTTGCCATTTTAGTTAAGTAAGCTTCTATCTCATCTGTGTGATAAACATTAAAAAAATGAAATACCCTCTTATCAAAATCCCTCTTCATGTATTTTCTCCCCTTTTTATATATTTTTTCTTAGACGTATTCAATACTCACCAATGTAAGTCCCTTCGCTGGCGCCGTAGGTCCTGCTAAACTTCGATCACACCCTTTTATCATAGCAGGTAAGATATCTGGATCTAGCCTTTTCATTCCAATTTCCATTAATGTTCCTGCTATGATTCTTACCATATTATAGAGAAATCCATTTCCAATAACCCGAATTACTATCATATCTCCAACTTCCTCTACCGTAAGTGAATAAATCTCTCGAACGGTACTTTCTACTTGTAACTTTGCTGTGGCAAAGCTTCTAAAGTCATGCTCCCCAACTAAATATGATGCAGCTTCTTGCATTCGCTTAATATCCAATGGATAATGTTCAAAGTGCGCGATGTTTCGAAGGGTAGGAATGGGAAAGGTTCTGTTTACGATTTTATATTCATAAGTTTTTCTCGTGTTGCAAAAACGAGGATGGAAATCAGGTGCCACCTCGCAAGATCCTTGAATTCTAATATCTTCTGGAAGGATACGATTTAGTGCAAACGCGATCTTTTCCCCTGGAATTCGTGTATTGGTATCAAATACTGCTACATTGCCCATAGCATGGACTCCCGAATCCGTTCTGCTTGCTCCAATTACCTTTATGGGTTCATTTAAAAGCTCAAAAAGCTTCTTATTTAATACTTCTTCTATTGTTATTGCATTTGGCTGAATCTGAAACCCACAATAGTTAGTTCCTTCATAAGCCACAATCATTTTTACACGTTTCATTTTTACCTCTATAACACATTGAATTTCTAAATGTTATGCGATTTATTTTAAAGCACAATCTCCATTGCTATAATTGCAGCAAAATAAAGGACAAAGATTGCATACGCACGATAATCGTTTACCTGATATAAAAGCGGTTTCATCTTCGTTCTGCCTTCTCCTCCGCTATAGCATCTTGCTTCCATTGCCATTGCTAAGTCATTGGCTCTTCGAAATGCTGATATAAAAAGAGGTACGAGAAGTGGTACAAGGCTTTTCGCTTTTTTAACTAAGTTTCCGCTTTCAAAGTCTGCTCCTCTTGCAATTTGCGCCTTCATTATTTTATCGGTTTCCTCTAATAAAATAGGTATAAATCGAAGTGCAATCGACATCATCATAGCAATCTCATGTACGGGAACCTTAATCTTTTTTAATGGTCCAAGCAGACTTTCTAGTCCATCCGTCAATTGATTTGGTGTTGTTGTTAGCGTCATCATGGAAGAACCAATAATTAAATAAATCAAGCGTATTGCCATGAACAAAGAGATTCTAAGTCCCTCTTTCGTTATGGTAAAAATCCAGAATTCTACCAAAGGTGTGCCCTTTGTTAAAAATAAATTAAACAATACGGTAATCATTAATAACATAATGATTGCTTTTAGCCCTTTTATGATAAAACGAAACGGAACCTGAGAAGCCTTAATCACTCCTACTAAAAATAAGGTCACGACGATATATCCTAAAAAGTTATTAAATAAAAATAAGGATATGATATAAGCCAAGGTCCCCACCAACTTGGTTCTAGGATCAAGCTTGTGTATCACAGAATCCTTTGGATAGTATTGTCCTATTGTTATGTCTCTTATCATTTCTTCACCTGTTATTCATTAAGTATAGAAGCTTTCTTCTCATTCTATCGATTTTTAAATACACGAAGTATTTCCTCTTTTGCTTCTTCAATTGTTGTTACATTTACATTTACTGGAATATTCTTTTCCCTTAGACGATTCATAATATAAGTCACCTGTGGTGCAGCAAGTCCCATTTCTTCTAGTTCTAAATAATGCCCAAAGACTTCCTTTGGTGTATCATCATATTTGACTTCTCCCTGATTCATTACAATCAGTCTATCTACGTACTTTGCTACATCTTCCATGCTATGGGATACTAATATAACGGTCATATTTGTCGTTTCATGAAGGGTTTTAATCTGTTCTAAGATCTCATCTCTTCCCTTTGGGTCAAGCCCTGCAGTTGGTTCATCCAATATTAAGATATCGGGTTTCATAGCAAGCACTCCTGCAATTGCTACTCGTCTTTTTTGTCCACCCGATAGCTCAAATGGGGATTGATAAAACAAATCCTCTTCAAATCCTACCATTTTTAGAGCTTCATAAGCACGAAGTTGCGCTTCCTTTTCTGACAAGCCTAAGTTTCTTGGTCCAAAGCAAACATCTTCAAATACATTTACTTCAAACAGTTGATGTTCTGGATACTGAAAGACTAGTCCTACTTTACTTCTTAGTTTCTTCTTATTAAAGTCAGAATCACTGATATCTTCTCCATTATAATATATACTGCCAGATGTAGGCTTTATCAATCCATTAAAATGCTGAATCAATGTTGATTTGCCAGATCCCGTATGTCCAATGATTCCAATAAACTGTCCATCTTCAATGACCAAGTTAATATCCTTTAAGGCATGAAGCTCATACGCAGTTTCACTTCCATATATATAATTTACTTTATCTAATATAATTGACATATCTCATTCACCAACTCATCTATTGTTAGAATCCCATCTGATAAAGAAACCCCAGATTCTTTTAATTCTTCTGCAAGTAGGGTTACCTGTGGTACATCCAGACGGTATTGTTTTAGTTCATCAACTCTTGAAAATATTTCCTTTGGTGTGCCTTCCATAACAACACTTCCCTGATCCATGACATAGACTTTATCTGCGCCTATTACCTCTTCCATGTAGTGCGTTATCAAGATCACTGTGACTCCTTCTTCCTTATTGAGTCTTGTAATGGTATCAATGACTTCTTTTCTACCATTTGGATCAAGCATTGCAGTCGGTTCATCTAATACAATGCATTTTGGTTGCATGGCTACAATTCCTGCAATCGCCACACGTTGTTTTTGTCCGCCCGATAGCTTGTTGGGAGAATGCTTTCGAAAGGATAGCATATTAACAGCTTTTAACCCTTTTTCTACTCTTTCCCAAATCTGTGGCGTTGGAATTCCAATATTTTCAGGCCCAAATCCAACATCCTCTTCCACTACCGTTCCAATAATCTGGTTGTCTGGATTTTGAAACACCATTCCTGCTGTTTTTCGTATCTCCCATAGCTGATCGATGTCTTTTGTATCCTTACCATCAATCCAGATATCGCCTTCTGTTGGTTGCAAGATTGCATTCATATGCTTTGCAAGAGTGGATTTGCCAGAACCATTATGACCTAGTATTGCCACAAAATCTCCTTGTTTAATCTCTATATTTACTTCATTGACAGCGCGATTGATTGCTTCTACATTGCCTTCTTCATCACGTCTGATATATTCAAATACTAAATTCTTTGATTTAATAATTCCCATTTTACTACCTCAATGCTAAATCAGCTTGTTTGAGCCAATTGTCTAGTTACGATAAGTTTAATTGTAATCTAATTCATTGTCAACTGCAATACTTTTTATGATAACAATCCTTTTGTCCTGCTAAAAAAACTTAATTATCATATACTTTAGATTGTACCCATAATACTAAAATTACTTCGAAGTAGGATTAAATTTCGTTCGTTCCTGCATAATCTGAAAAGGTTGTAAATGGTGCAATAAATCCTAACTTGTTGGATACAAAATCCTTACCTACTGAACTAGAGAATAGCCAATTTAAAAAGTCAATAGATGCTTGTTGTTTCTCAGTAGATACCTGACTGTTGATTGCAAAATAATTTTCAGTTCCAACGCAAAGTCCCTGATTTTCTTCGCCTGTTACGCCTGTATAGATTGGTAAATATTTAATATTTTCAGCCTTTACAACATTACCGTCTACGCCATTGATCTGTGACCAAGCCCAGTTACCATTTTGAACCATAGCACATTTACCTAATGCAAATTCTGCCATAGAATCATCAACTGTCTTTCCTCCTAATAATGTAGGTGCTACAGTTGAATTGTTGGTATATAAGTCAAAAATATTCTTATAGTTATCTGCATACTTAAATTCAATTTCATCTGCCGCAAGACCTGCTAAAATAGTATTATCAAAGCTCTTGTTATCAGCAAATTCATAATATAATGGTAAATTAGCAAGATGCGTCTGCCATCTCCATTGATTTCCTTCTGCTAAAGAAGTGTTTGCAAATACTCCATCAATACCTAAATCAGCTGCATGTTTTTGCATATCTTCAACTACTGATTTAAGGGTATCAAAACTCTTAATCTCAGTCGTCGATGAAATACTTACCGCTTTATCAGCTAAAGCAAAATACTTTTGCATAATCTCATCATTGTATATGATTCCATAGCCTTCTACTGCGTAAGGAACACCATATACTCCTTCACCCTCGGTTACGGCTAAGCTTTTATCAGATAAACTTTTATATAAATCTGTATCACTTATATCAAGACAATAATCCTTCCAAGACTGATAGCCTACAGGGCCATTAATTTGGAAAATAGTTGGTGCATCCGTCTTAGCTATTTCAGACTTTAATGTTGTTTCATAAGTTCCACTCGCTGCCGTTACCACCTTTACTTTAACTCCAGTCTCTGCCTCGTATCTGGTTGCGATTTCATCATATATGTCTGCAATCTCTGGTTTGAAGTTTAGGAAATAAATTTCTCCTGATCCTGATGTATCGGAAGTATCCTTCGCTTCTTCAGTCCCTGATTCTGCGGTGTTCGTATCCCCTTTATTGCTGGATTCTTCTACTTTACCTTCACCACAACCAGTTAATAGAGTTGCAATCATCGCTGCTGACATGGCAAGTGCTGCCAACTTTTTGAACTTTTTCATATTCTTTTACCCTCTCTCTCTGATATTGATTGTTGCGTATTACTATGTAGAATTCTATTACAATCACTGTTTTTACATTTTTCGATAACGGTATCGGTAGCGTTATCGGTAACGTTTTCAGTAATCTTACATTTATACTAACATACCCTAACCTATATTGCAATATACTTTTGAATATTTTGTATGTTATCTCTATATTGAACTTGTCATTTTTGGTAAATAGTTCTAAAAAAGCTTTTGCAAATGACATCGTCTGTCCTGCAAAAGCTTTTTTCTATTCTAGCTTATTCCTTTATAATATCAAATAAGCCTTTTACCGTTGGATAAATCTGTTTGAATTTGTTATATTTTTCTTCATATTTTTGTACCAATTCATTCGTTGGTTCAATTGTATCTACAACTTTTACTATTTTTTCTGCTGCTTCTTCTACGCTAGTATACTCTTTGTTTGCTACAGCTGCAAGCATTGCACTTCCAAGCGCAGGACCTTCTTCACTTTCAATTACATCAACCTTTAGATTTAATACATTGGCAATGATTTTCTTCCACAAAGGACTCTTTGCACCACCACCGCATATCTTCGTTCTCTCTATCTTAATTCCTAAGGATTTGGCCACTTCTAAAGAGTCACGTATTGCAAACGCAACGCCTTCTAATACAGCTTGCGTCATATCTGCTCTTGTTGTGTCCATCGTCATTCCGATAAAAGTACCTCTGGCATCTGGATTATTATGTGGAGAGCGCTCTCCCATTAAGTAAGGAAGAAAATAAACCTGACTTCCTCCAAGCTTTGTAATCTGTGCTTGCTCATTCTGATAATCCTTTGTACCAATGATACCATCCATCCACCACTTATTACAAGAAGCTGCACTTAGCATACAACCCATTAAGTGATAAGAACCATCAGCATGTGCAAACGCATGTAACGCATTGTTTTCATCCACTCCAAATTCTTTGCTAGAGATAAAAATGGTACCAGAAGTTCCAAGGGAGATATTGCATCTTCCATCCCCTACTGTTCCTGTTCCAACTGCTGCTGCTGCATTATCACCTGCACCTGCTACAACCTTACACTGTGTACTTAATCCAAGTTCATTTGCTACCTCTGGCTTTAAGGTTCCAACCACATCATAGCTTTCATACAATTTTGGCATCTGTTCTTGTGTCACACCACAAATAGCAAGCATTTCTTTTGACCAGCATTTATTCTTTACATCCATTAAAAGCATGCCTGACGCATCGGAGTAATCAGTGCAATGGACGCCTGAAAGCTTATATGCAATGTAATCTTTTGGAAGCATAATCTTGTTAATCTTTTCAAAAAGCTCAGGCTCGTTTGCCTTTACCCATAATAACTTTGGTGCAGTAAATCCTGCAAACGCAATATTTGCTGTATATGCAGATAGCTTATCCTTGCCAATTACCTCATTTAGATAATTAGTCTCTTTACCTGTTCTTCCGTCATTCCAAAGAATTGCAGGACGAATGACTTGATCGTCTTGATCTAAAATAACAAGCCCATGCATCTGACCGCCAAAACTAATTCCAGCCACCTTATTTTTATCAAAATCCTTTGTTAACTCTTTGATTCCTTCTGTTACACCTTCCCACCAGTCTTCTGGCTTTTGTTCTGACCAGCCTGGCTTAGGAAAGTAAAGCGGATATTCCTTTGACACAACATTTTTAATCGTTCCATCTGCTTCCATTAAGATCAGCTTTACGGCTGATGTTCCTAAATCGACTCCAATATATAGCATATGTTCCTCCTATTTGAATGGATTTTCTGTTTTATAAAGCATTGATTTTGGTTGATTAAAACCAATTTCCGAAACTTCAACACCTACATATTTAAATACTTCGTACAACGCCTTTCCAAAGTGTCCAAAAGCAACCGCTCCATGATGTGGATAATTTCCTTCTACTAGTACATGACGATAAAATCTTCCCATTTCTGGAATCGCAAACACACCAATTCCTCCAAAAGAACGAGTCGCTACTGGTAACACCTCTCCATGAGCAATGTAGCCACGAAGCTTTGCATCTGCTGTACTTTGTAAACGAAAGAATGTAATATCTCCTGGAACAATATCGCCTTCTAATGTTCCTTGGGTTACTTCTTCTGGTAGATTTCTAGCCATAATTAACTGATATTTCATGGAGCAAAAAGATAGCTTGCCAGCCGCTGTATTACCACAATGAAATCCCATAAAGGTATCATTTAAGGTATAGTCATATTTATCTTTAATCTCTGACTCAAACATATCCTTTGGTACGGTATTGTTAATATCTAGTAATGTAACGGTATCTTTTGATACCACTGTTCCAATGAATTCACTTAATGCACCATAGATATCAACTTCACAAGAAACTGGTATTCCCATAGCGGTAAGACGACTATTCACATAGCAAGGTACAAAACCAAACTGTGTTTGGAAAGCTGGCCAGCATTTTCCTGCTATCGCTACATACTCTCTAGAGCCTTTGTGTGCTTCTACCCAATCCAACAAGGTAAGCTCATATTGTGCAAGCTTTGGTAAAATCTCAGGCTTCATGTTGCCTTTTCCAAGCTCTTCTTCCATGCTCTTTATGACTGCTGGAATTCTTTCATCCCCAGCATGTTTGTTAAATGCTTCAAATAAATCAAGTTCTGAGTTTTCTTCTATCTCAACACCAAGGTTATATAACTGTTTGATTGGTGCGTTACAGGCAAGAAAATCTTGTGGACGAGGACCAAAGCTTATAATCTTTAAATTGTTTAGACCAATGATTGCTCTTGCAATTGGTGCAAATTCTTCAATCATGTTAGCAATATCCTTGGCATCTCCCACTGGATATTCTGGTATGTAGGCTTTGATATTACGAAGCTTTAAGTTATAGCTAGCATTTAGCATACCGCAATAAGCATCGCCACGTCCTTGTATCAAGTTGTCGCCTGTTTCCTCTGCTGCGGCAACATACATTACTGGTCCATCAAAATATTTTGCCAAAAGAGTTTCTGGTGTCTCTGGTCCAAAGTTGCCAAGATAAACAACAAGAGCATTACATCCTGCCTCATTTACATCTGCAAGTGCTTTTTTCATGTCTACTTCGCTTTCTACTACGACTGGACATTCATATATGGTACCTTTTTTACTATATTCTGCTACTACTGCCTTTCGTCTTCCCTCTGACAATGACATTGGAAAACAATCACGACTTACTGCTACAATCCCCAATTTTAATTCTGGCATATTTTTCATTTTTCTTCTCCTTTACCGTTAAAAAGCGTGACTGAATCACACAAAACCTTTTTATCAGTCGCTCTTTTAAAGTGATTCGTGGCACTTTTACTTAATTAGTTTACTCACTAAACTAATTATGATATAATTATAATCGGAAAGAATATTAAGGTCAATATATTCTTTTTTTTATCGTAAAATAAAGTTATAAATTAGGATATTTTTCGTTTATAATAGAAACTAATTTAACAAAAGGAGAAACTAAATTATGTTGACTGGAAGTAAAGAACTGATTCGCGATATCAATACCTCGTTAGTAACAGACTTAATTATAGAAAAAGGGCCTATTTCGCGTGCTGCTATTGCAAAAGAGCTAGGTCTTACAAAAGCTACCATATCAGCTATTGTACAAAATCTCTTAGACCGTAAATTAGTAGAAGAAATCGGAACCGCTCACGCTCCCTCTGGTAGAAAGCCTGTGCTCCTTAACTTTTGCTACGATTGTGCCTATGCTATTTCTGTCGATGTATCGGCGTCCCATATCAGCGTATTGTCAGCTAATCTTGCTGGAGGCAATTGTAATCTGGTACAATACCCTACTTTAAATAGCAAAGAACATATTATAGAAGAACTTATTGCCTGTATTGACAAGCAAATGAAACAAATCAAAGCCTCTTCATATGGAGTCATTGGTATTACATTAGGAATTCATGGCATCACCAATCACAATCAAGTTCTCTTTACCCCTTATTCTCCCTATACAGGAATTGATTTTGCATCTGCATTGCAAACTTATTTTAATATACCTGTGCTTGTAGAAAATGAGGCTAATCTTTCTGTCTTGGGTGAATATACCTTTCACTATCCAATCAAGAACATGATAGGAATCAGCGTTCACACGGGAATTGGTCTTGGAATTATAATTGATGGACAATTATATCATGGCTTAAATGGATATGCTGGAGAATTTGGTCACTCTATTATTGAACTCGATGGCCGAATGTGTCCATGTGGCAATCATGGGTGTTTTGAACAATATGCATCAGAACGTGCTATTTTGTCAGAACTTGCTAAAATAAAGAATTTGAGTCAAGTTTCAATCGACGACTTTGTTAAACTTTACACAATAAAGGATAAGGATACAATTCACATCATGGATCTATTTGTTAAATATATGTCTATAGGAATTCGAAACATTATCAATACCCTAAACCCTGAGTTAATTGTAATCAACAGCTCATTTACAATGAACTTTCCTTATATTATTGATTTGATTCAATCCTCTCTTACAAGCACCATTCATAAATCATGTCCGATTGTACCTTCAAAGCTTCAAGATATGTCCATTTTACTTGGTGGAATCTGTATGAGTCGAAATAACTTTCTGTGCTAGCTATTCTATTAATAATATGTTACTTTCCGACATATTTTTTTCGTATATGGATATTTTTTTGTATAATTTTTTTCAGGCAATATTATTGACACTTTTTTAACAATATTGTATAATGAGATTGTTAAAAAGTTATCAATTATATTTTTTATAAATTAAACTTGTAATGAGTAATGGAGGATATCAGTTATGGCAAAAAAAGACCAGGTAGCTAACGAAACAGTTTCAACATTAGTAGATAGTGTTGACAAATTAATAGCAAAAATGACTCAAATGAAAGAGGCACAAGAAATATTTGCTACTTACACACAAGAACAAGTTGATAAAATCTTCTTCGCTGCTTCAGTAGCTGCAAACATGCAAAGAATTCCTTTGGCAAAAATGGCTGTAGAAGAAACTGGCATGGGTATTGTAGAAGATAAAGTAATCAAAAACCACTATGCTGCTGAATATATTTATAACGCATATAAAGACACAAAGACATGCGGTGTGATTGAAGAAGATCTTGCGTTTGGAATTAAAAAAGTTGCAGAACCAATTGGTTTAATTGCCGCTGTTATTCCGACCACAAACCCAACTTCTACTGCAATTTTCAAAACATTATTAGCTTTAAAGACTAGAAATGCAATTATCATTTCTCCACATCCACGTGCAAAGAACTGTACGATTGAAGCTGCAAGAGTTGTATTAGAAGCTGCTGTAAAAGCAGGTGCTCCAGAAGGTATCATTGGATGGATTGATGTGCCATCACTTGAATTAACAAACGAAGTTATGAAAAATGCAGATATCATCTTAGCAACTGGTGGTCCAGGAATGGTAAAAGCTGCTTATTCATCTGGCAAACCAGCTCTTGGTGTTGGTGCTGGTAATACTCCTGTTATCATTGATGAGACAGCTGATATAAAACTTGCTGTTAGCTCTATCATCCATTCTAAAACCTTTGATAATGGTATGATTTGTGCTTCAGAACAATCTGTAACCGTACTTGAGAGTATTTATAAAGAAGTTAAGAAAGAATTTGAAGTGAGAGGCTGTTATTTCTTAAAGCCTGATGAAATAGAAAAAGTAAGAAAGACCATTATCATTAATGGTGCATTAAATGCAAAAATCGTAGGTCAAAGCGCTCATACAATTGCAAAACTTGCAGGTGTAGACGTACCAGTTACTACAAAAATTATTATCGGTGAAGTAGAATCCGTTGACATTGAAGAAGAATTTGCACACGAAAAATTATCACCAGTTTTAGCTATGTACAAAGCAAAAACTTATGATGAAGCAATTAAAAAAGCAGAACAACTTGTAGCTGATGGTGGCTATGGTCATACCGCATCTTTATACATTCATCCATCACAGAAAGAAAAAATGGCAATCCATGCTGCTGCAATGAAAACTTGTCGTATCTTAGTAAATACTCCTGCTGCTCACGGTGGTATTGGTGATTTATATAACTTTGCATTGGCTCCTTCTTTAACTCTTGGTTGTGGTTCATGGGGCGGAAACTCTGTTTCTGAAAATGTTGGTGTAAAACACTTAATCAATATCAAAACAGTTGCAGAGAGGAGAGAAAATATGCTTTGGTTTAGAGCACCGCAAAAGGTATACTTTAAGAAAGGTTGTATGCCAGTTGCATTAGATGAACTTGGAACAGTAATGGGTAAAAAGAGAGCTTTCATCGTAACAGATGAATTCCTTTTCAAAAACGGTTATACAAAAGCAATTACAGATAAATTAGATTCAATGGGCATTACACATACTTGCTTTTATGAAGTAGCTCCAGATCCAACTCTTGCTTGTGCAAAAGAAGGTGCAAACGCTATGACTTCCTTCCAGCCTGACGTAATCATCGCTTTAGGTGGTGGTTCTGCAATGGATGCTGCCAAAATCATGTGGGTTCTTTATGAACACCCAGAAGCAGACTTCATGAAAATGGCTATGACTTTCATGGATATTCGTAAGAGAGTATATACCTTCCCTAAGATGGGAGAAAAAGCTTATTTTGTAGCAATTCCTACTTCTTCTGGAACTGGTTCTGAAGTAACACCATTTGCTGTTATTACAGATGAAAAAACAGGTGTAAAATATCCACTTGCTGATTACGAATTAATGCCTAATATGGCAATCATTGATACCGATAACGTAATGAGTCAGCCAAAAGGATTAACTAGCGCTTCTGGTATCGACGTTATGACACATGCAATTGAAGCTTACGTATCAATCTTGGCTTCCGATTATACAGATGGCCTAGCATTAAAAGCAATTAAGAATGTATTCCAGTACCTTCCATCTGCTTACGAAAATGGCGCAAATGATCCAATCGCAAGAGAAAAGATGGCGGATGCAGCTTGTATGGCTGGTATGGCTTTTGCAAATGCATTCCTTGGAATTAACCATTCACTTGCACATAAATTAGGTGCTTTCCACCACTTACCACATGGTGTTGCAAACGCATTGGTTCTTACTGAAGTAATTCGTTACAATGCAGTTGATACTCCTACTAAGATGGGTACTTTCTCACAGTATCAGTATCCACATGCTAAGGAAAGATATTGTGAAATCGCTCGCTTCGTTGGTATCGTAGGAAAGAACGATGATGAAACCTTAGAAAAATTTATTCAAGCATTAGAAGATTTAAAGGAAAAAATCGGCATCAAAAAGACAATCAAGGATTACGGAATTGATGAGAAAGACTTCTTAGCTACCTTAGATGAAATGGTAGAACAAGCATTCAATGATCAGTGTACTGGTGCTAATCCTAGATATCCATTAATGGGCGAATTAAAAGACATTTATTTAAAAACTTATTACGGTAAATAATAAGATAAAGGGAAATCTGCAAAATGTAGATTTCCCTTTTTTCTTAATTCATTTTGATTTGTGTTATTATGCGATTATATACCACTTTGTAGCTATCAATTTTATTCCCACTTAAAAAATTTAACTGCAACAACGCTACATACTATCCCAATTAAGCTTATTAAAATAACACTAAAAAAGACACTCTCTATTGGTAAATCTAATACTGCTGCCTTTAACAACTTAATTCCTTGTGTCAAAGGCATCACATTTGCAAATTTTTGAAGCGAAGCAGGCATTACTTCATAAGGAAGAGTTGCACCTGAAAAGATTAACATCGGAAAATACAATAAGCTTGCAACCGCTCCTGCTATCTTCACATTTGGTGCAATTCCTCCTACCAAAAGGCCGATGCTAAACATAGAAAGCATTACCATAAAGTAAGCTCCTAGAAAAACAACCCACGAACCATGAAATTGAAAGTCAAACAAGATTGCTGCTGTCAAATAGACAAGAATCAGTGACACAATCGAATAAAGTGTATAAATTACAACCTGCACCGCTAAAATAAGACTTGGGCGAACTGGTGTCACTTGAAAACGTTTTAGTATCTTTTTACTACGATAATCCGATACAACTAGAGGTAGCCCCATAACTCCTCCCGCACAAATTGCTATAGTCGCTACTGCTCCAAAGGATTGCTCTAAAAAGCTATAATTGGCTCCCTCAAAGGCTGGGTGATTGCCAAAGACGGCTCCTAGAATCACTACCACAATAATAGGCATGCAAATAGCAAAAATAAACATGTCTAAGCCACGAAGGGATAATTTTAATTCTGAAATAAACAATGCTTTAAACGCTTTCATATTCTTCCTCCTCTTTTGTATACCAAAGGTAGGCATCTTCTAATTGATTAAAGGGACTAGATGAAATTGCTTCTTTCACCGATCCATAAAATATTGTTTTGCCTTTTTTTAGAATCATAATTTTGTCACAAAGCGCTTCCACTTCATCCATATAATGAGAAGTTAAAAAGATGGTAAGCCCCTGCTCTTTCAGTTTTAAAAGTATTTTCCATACCTCTCTTCTAGCCCTTGGGTCCAATCCAGTCGTAAGCTCATCTAAGAATACAACTTCTGGATTCGGTATCAATGAAAGTACAATAAAAAGACGCTGTCTTTGACCTCCTGAAAGTTCACTCACCAGACTCTTTTGCTTTTCCATAAGCCCAAACTGTTTTAATAACTCCAGATAGTCTAGTGGGTTTTTATAAAGGGAGTTACTAACTTTGCATAGTTCATCCACACTAATTCGTTCTTGATAATTGCCTTCTTGGAATTGTACACCAACTCTTTCGAAAAGTTTTTTTCGCTCTTTTTGCGGATTCATCCCAAGGACTGCTACAAAGCCGCTATCTTGTTTTTTCGTGCCTAATATACATTCTATTGTAGTACTTTTGCCCGCTCCATTTGCTCCAAGCAAACCAAATACTTCACCTCTAGATATTTGAAAACTGACTTCATCAAGCACCCTTACATTTGCATAAGATTTGCACAATTTATTTACTTCAATTGTTTTTTCCATATCAAATGGCCCTCCTTTTATTAAAAAGAATAACATCTAGATGAAGTCTGGTGTTATAGTGTAGGGTTTAAAGATGGTCGAAGAATATAACTTTGTGTATTTTACATCATATCTTATGATAAACTTGTATTTTTTTGTTTAATATATACAATTCAATTCGGTTGTAGTATAATAAATTCAAAAGTAACAAAACAATATGAAACAGCAAGACTGTAACCAATTTTATTAAAGGAGGACTTAATTATGGCGCTTGAACAAGTAATCGCTACAAGAAAGAACAAAACAGTTTACCAATCTGGTGATACCGTAGTCAAGATATTCGATGAGAATTTTCCAAAATCAGATGTTTTAAATGAAGCACTAAACCAGTCCAGAATTGAAGAAACAGGTTTAAACATACCAAAAGTACTTGAAGTTTCAAAAATTGATGGCAAATGGGCCATTACCATGGAATATATCAAAGGTAAGACTCTAGCAGATGCCATGAAAGAAAATCCAGACAAGGAAGATAAGTATTTGGAGCAATTTGTTGATTTGCAACTTGAAATTCATTCAAAAAAATCTCCTCTTTTAAATAAACAAAAAGATAAATTTTCACGAAAAATTCAGGCACTCAACTTAATTGATGCCTCTACAAAATATGAGTTACTATCAAGACTTGATGGTATGCCAAAGCATACTAAGGTATGTCATGGTGATTTTAATCCAAGCAATATCATATTATCAGATGAAAAAGCCTATGTGATTGACTGGTCGCATGCAACACAAGGAAATGCCAGCGCAGATGCAGCTAGAAGCTATCTTTTATTTTCTCTTCAAAATGAAGAATTAGCGAAAAAGTATCTAACACTATTTTGCAAAAAAAGTAACACTGCCCTTCAATACGTACAGCAGTGGCTACCAATCGTAGCCGCAACACAACTTGGAAAAGGAAATCCTGAGGAGAAAGAACTCTTAGAAAAGTGGTTAAACGTAGTGGAATATCAGGGATAGTAGCAAAAGATTTTTCCTATAAAAAAGCCGTTGATTTATCATAAATCAGCGGCTTTTAACATTCAAGATTACATTTCTATCCCGTAAAAATATATTTTCCATTCTGTTGATTCTTTTTGCAATTCAATTGTTAGATATTGATAAGAATCTGCTTGAGAATCCTGTTTGAACTCAATCCATACCACACAACTATCACCAATATTTTTATTTTGTATGTCAGTAAGTCCTTTTATGGTAATATCGGATACTGCCTCTGTATCTCCTTGATATACTTCCATTTCTTCACCAAACGCTTCCGATAAATAGGTAGGTAATACCTCTGCATTTTTCCCAAAATAGGCACTCGAAAATCCTTTTACAATTTCTTCAATTTCCTGGGCATCGTTTAAAGTATCATCTTTAGAAGTACTGCTATCGTTATTATTTATCTTATTTTCGGCTTGTGTATCTTGTTCGTTAATAATGTTAGACTCAGACTCTTGCTCTGCATTTTGTATGTCATTGTTATTTACAGATGAGGTAGATGACTCCTTAGTAGTACATGAGACCAAAGTTCCAAGTAATAATGTCAATAAAAGAATTCCAAGGCACATTACTCCACCATTCTTTTTCTCTCTACGATTTAATATTTGAATAAAACGTTTTTTCATAATAACTGTCCCTTCATTAAATTGTGTTGAAATGGCACTTCCTCTATTTAGTTGCTTTTGTAAAGTAGACATAAGAACTTCTGTATACAATTTTTTAGACGCCATGTCTGCTTCCTTAACCACTTCTTCGTCGCAAAACAATTCTAAATCAAGAAATGCTTCTTTTTTTAGCAAATAGACAGCAGGATTATACCAGTGCAACGCTTGAACTAGAACCATAATTAGTTTATAGAATATGTCATTTCTTTTCAAATGAATCAACTCGTGCTTTAAGATAAAGTAACTTTCTTTCTCAGAATAAGATCTCTTTGGTAAAACCATTACAGGATGAAATAAACCAATTATCATTGGACTTGAAATGTTACAATTACTCATCACTTTAAAGTTTTTATTTACTTTTAATTGAGCTGCAATTAAATCTACTTGCTCCAAATATTTTTTATTTACTACAAGAGTACATTCTTTTAACAAAGTAATTTTGTAATACCAATATCCAATAACATGAATTAATATAATAATTATAACCCCTGCAAACCAAATATAGGATACCATCTCAAGCAAATTAAATTGCTCTTTTTGAACTGGTAAAGAAAGGGTAAAAGAAATTCCATCCTTAAACAAGGAGTTACTTGTAGTGTTTGGTATACTAATATCAGGTATATTAAAACGATACTGCCATGTAAAAGCGTTTAGATTAAATGGTATCATCAGACGAGTTGCTAATATCAACCATATCAAATATTTCCATTTCATTGTATATTTCTTGTTAATACGCGAAGAAAACAAGAACACACTTAGGATTATAAATCCTGTTGAAATAGAAACCTCTAATAGAGAAAGAAATACATCTGTTATCATTGCTTCTCCTCCAACTCATCTAGAAATCTTCTTAGCTCTTTAACATCTGCTTCTTTGATTACCTTATTACTATAAAGTGTGGTGATTAGATTTTGTATGGAATTATCATAAATTCTTTCTAAAAAATTCTTACTTTCATGGGCTTTATAATCATTTTCAGATATCATAGCAAAATACTTGTTAGCGCCATCACTTCGATCACACATTACAAAACCCTTATCTGATAACCGAGATAAAGAAGTCATAACAGTAGACAACTGCCATTTACGTCTTTCCTTTAATTTTTCTAATACATAGCTTGATGTAACCGATCTCTTTGCATCCCATATCACTTGCATGATTTCAAATTCAGCTTCTCCTAGACTTTTCATCATTTTCTCCCTTCATTATACAGCCGTATAATTAATAAAGTCATTATACGATGGTATAATGACTTTTGTCAAGAATTATTCTACTGTTTTACTTTTATTACAATCAGATGAGCTGCTTTGCTTATTCTTTCTTATGATCTATTAATTCTAACTTTGTCTCCAGCCAACTATTTCCCTTTCTTATTTGATACTTCATTGCAGGTATGATTGTTTTTGCATATAAAAGATTCGTATTTGGATCGGCTATGATGATTTCTCCCATTCCCTCTTTCATCTCTTCATTCATTTTACATCTTCCAATCATCTTACAACCTCCAATAAAAGAGTAAGCCCTTACTACATTTTTATCCTTTTGTTGAACCAAGTCGTTCATAGGCTCTGCTGGAATCGAAAATCCACAATCATATGCAATACAATCGACTTCACTATTTATTACATGTTGTCTGATGTGGCCGTTGGCTGTTGGTATTAGAGTGGTTTCTACTTGAATCCCTTGATATGGTGACCAAGTTGCAATTACCTTATCTTCTTCTACCACAAAGGTCTCACTGATTCTTCTTACGTATACATACCCATTGATTACAAAGGCAAGCATACTATCGGGTGCCGCTTCATGTAATTCAAAAGAGGACTTTGCAATGCTAAAACCAAATCTTGTATCATAGGCAAACTTCCCATACTTTGCTTGCGTTTGTCCATGACCATTTGGACTGTACTTTCCAGGGGTAAAAGCAGTGGTATGTCCTTTGTAATCACGTATCAACATATCTGCATATTTTAGTAAAACCTGCTCATTTCGTTTTGGTAGGGCGGCTTCTTTTGCGCTCCAAAAAGGATGTTCCTCTGGTAACATTAGCATCGCAAAGGTCTTTAAGCTCCAATAAGGAGAACCTGGTCCGTTGTAGCGCTCACCCATTATTAAGTTTGGATAACCATAACCTATCGTCAGGATATGATCTCTGTCAAAGATTGGTTTTGACATCCAATACTTTAGATGTCTTACAATCAGTCCTTTTAATACTTCAATTGGAAATGGATACACATCCGCAATCATACAAGCACACCAAAAGCTTACCTGAGAAAAACGGTATGTGAGAGAACGCCCAAACGGAAGAGCCGCCCCTTCTTCATCAAACCAATAAAGAAAGCTTTTGCCAAAGATTTCTGCTCTTTCTTTATAAAGCTTTGCACGTGTGGCATCTTCCTTTTCCATCACTTTGGCATAGAAAAGGCAATAAAAGTGTATTGCAAATGACACATAATAATCCTTTTGTCCAGAGTCACCATCTTGATACCAACCATCTCCAAGATAAAAATCTTCTACGCCTGTTAAATAATATTCTAATTTTTCCTTATCATAAGGCATTCCTAATTTTTTTAATGCAACATTTACTAAGACAGCAAACAAAATCCAATTGCAAATCGGCAACTGGTTTTCATTGATTCCATAAAGCCACTTCGCCAAATTGTTTTTTTCTTCTTCACTTAGTGGGTCCCATAATTTTTCAGGGGTAAGAATCAATCCATACGATATTGCAGCCATTTCTACAAACTTTTGGTCAAACTTACGAAAGCCACCCCAGTATTCTTTGTGATTTGGGTCGGTTCCATTTGCTAATCCCAATCGATAAATCTCTTCAAATTCCTTATCAATGCCACCCCCTGCCCATAGAGGTACCAAGCCCCACAGTGGCCTTGAAAAAGCTTCCATTTTAATCGCTTTTTGATCATAGCTAGTAGCAGTATTTCCTAAATCAAGTTCCGTTTTTCCTTCACTATAATACGGCTTTAATGGGTTTACAATGCTTAAAAGTAAGTCTTGAAAATCCTTTTTGCTATCTAACCTCATAACTTCCTCCAACCTGGTTCTTTTTACCAATACAAATCCCAATCTTTATGCAAACGAGTCAATGCTTCCATGTAAAAATAATCTCCCCAAGAGTTACACTCATCAACTCCATAATGATTACAGGTATTATAAGGAGAATGATTTGAATACGTACTATGAAGAACCAATCCATTCGATTCCTCCATTGATTTTACCGCATAATTATCTTTTAAAGATTTCATCATTTTTTTTGCCAAATCGATATAATAACTTGCTTCTTCTTGCTCCAAATACTTCGCCATCTCAAGCATGCCACAGATAACGATGGAGGTAGAAGAAGAATCTCTCGGTTCACTCGAACCATCCGTAAACTCCAAGTCCCAATAAGGAACCATATCCTTTGGCAGATGTTCCAAATAATATCTTGTTACATTTTTAAAAATCGTAATGTATTCTTTTCTGCCAGTATATTTATAGGCAAGCGCGCTTCCATACACTCCCCATGCCTGACCTCTCGCCCAAGCAGACCCATCACGATAGCCTTGGCAAGTAGCACCACGTAGCGGCTTTCCTGTCTGCATATCAAAGAAGAACGTATGCCATGTGGAAAAATCCTCACGAATGACATTGGCAATTGCTGTATGAATGTGCTTTTCTGCAATCTCTTTGTATTTTGTCTCTCCTGTTTCTTCCGATGCCCAATATAGCAAGGGAAGGTTTAATAAGCAATCAATAATAAGTCTATAATTATCTGGTTCATTCATTGCTCCCCATGCCTGAATAAATTCACCTACTGGGTGGAATCTCGTAATCAGTTGGTCGGCGGCTTTGATTGCTGCCTCTTTTCCTTTCTCACTTCCAATTAGCTTATAGCCAGCAACACAAGAAGGAGAATACAAGAATCCCATATCATGATGATCCACTTCTATCTTTTCATCAATGCGGTGTAAAAAGCTTTCAATTTGAATCTTTCCTGCTTCCTTTAACCTTTCATCCTCACTAAATTCATAAGCAAGCCATATTTCACCTGTCCAAAATCCTGTTGTCCAGTAGTTATTTTCAATCGGTTTGTAAAAACCATTCTCACTGTAAGCATTTTGAAATTGATAGGTAAAGTCTTTTAGATTATGTAGGATTTGCTTTGTACAAAAAGCAAGTGCTTCTACCACTTCTTGATCTGTAATTTTTAAGTTTTGTTCAAACATATCAACACCCTCCTATCTCATATTATCCCTTGATACCAGTTGATGCAATACCTTCTACAAAGTATTTTTGTAGTGATAAGAATACAATTAACACAGGAATTAAAATAACTACCGATGCTGCCATAATAAGGCCATATTCCGCTGAATACTGCGTAATAAACATACGAAGCCCTATTTGAATGGTTTTTAATTCATCTCTTGTTAAATAAAGCATTGGTCCTAAAAAGTCATTCCATGTTCCTACAAATGTAAATATCGTTAAAGTAGACAAAGCTGGCTTTGACAAAGGAAGCATTAATTTACCATAGATTTGATATTCATTCATTCCATCAATTCTTGCTGCTTCACATAGTTCATCTGGTATACTTTGATAAAACTGTCTCATTAAAAATACTCCAAATGCAGAAAATGCTTGTAAACAAATAATTGCTAAATGTGTATTATTCAAATTGAAGGAACGCATCATCATAAACTGAGGTACCATATATGCTTGCCAAGGAACTGCAATGGTTCCAATGTATCCTAAGAATAATGCATTTTTTCCTTTAAAATCTAACTTTGCAAAAGCATATGCCGCAAAGCTACTTGTTAATAGCTGCAATATCGTTACAATTATGGTTAATTTGGCTGTATTCTTAATAAACGTAAACAGCGGTATTTTAGTCCATATCTTGATATAGTTACTCCACTGTGGCTGATCTGGTATCCATTGAATTGGAAATGTAAATACATCTTTGTTAAATTTAATGGAAGCAGATAGCATCCATGCAAATGGCAATAGCATAATGAGTGCTATGATGATAAGTACGCTATATAATAAAATCTGTTTGATTGTGTTTCTTTTTTGACTTCCCACGGCTTCTTTCCTCCTATCCAATTTAATAATTTACAAATTTCTTTTCGCCCTTAAATTGAACGATGGTAACTATCAATACTAATAAGAAAAGAACCATTGAAATTGCGCTTGCATAACCTAAATCCCAATTTTTAAAGGCTACATTGTAAATATGGTAGACTAAAACTAATGTGGAAGTACCAGGTCCTCCTTGCGTAATCATGTACATCTGATCATACACTTTAAAGCTATTAATAGTTAACATAATAATAACAAAGAAGGTCGTTGGTGAAAGCATAGGCCAAGTAATGTTTTTAAATTTTTGCCACGCATTGGCACCATCTAAACCTGCTGCTTCATATAGCTCTCCTGAAATCCCTTGAAGACCTGCTAGATAAATCACCATATAATAGCCCATATTCTTCCACACACTAAATAAAATTACCGTAATCATTGCCCAGTGTTTATCAGCTGCCCAGCCTGGTAAATGATCGGCTGATACTCCTAACTTGTATAAAAGCATGTTAATTGGTCCATTTGCTGGATTAAAGATCATATTCCATACTGCTGCAACCGCAACCAAAGAGGCTACATAAGGAAAGAAGCTGACGGTTCGGAAGAAATTTCTTCCTTTCACCTTCTGGTTTAATACCACCGCCAAGGCAAGTGCACTTACTAATGTAAGCGGAACGGTACCTATTACATATGTAATTGTATTCCATAAGGCTATTTTAAAACGACTATCTGCAAATAGCTCTTTAAAGTTAGAAAGCCCGACAAAAACCATCGGATTATTTCCATCCCATTCTAAAAACCCCAATATTAAAGCAAAAATAACTGGTCCAAGAGTAAATACTGCAAAACCTAAAAAGTTTGGAAGGATAAAGGAGTAGGCAACTAGATTTTTTTTCATTTGCCGAGACATCATTTTTCCACTGTTTTTCTTTTCATTCATATTCGTGTGAAGCCAATATTGGCTTATCCTCCTTTTTTTGATATATATAAAAGCAATATCGCTTGTTTTCTAATTCATGTGCTACTACAAACAAGATAACTTTTTAGTATATACTTGTTTTTCATTTCTATTTCTTAAAATTTGGACGGACAATTTGTCCGTCCAAACAATGTTTCAGTGACATATCACTTCAGTTATAAATTTTACTCAATTGAGTATAAATACTTATTTACCAAGAACAGCACTTACCTGTTCATTCATTTCTTTAATACCATCTTCAATCGTAATGTTTCCTGTCATAATATTATCGTGTGCATCATTTAATATTGTTTCAATCTCAGAACTCTTTTCATGTACTGGCATTTCTAAGTATGTGTTTGCAGTATGAAGCGCAACCTTTGAAGTATCATCTGCTGGATATCCTTCAATTGAAGATATCGTATTAATTACTTGATCTGTCATGATTGCTGGGAATGTACCTGTATTAGCAATAATTGCAGCACCTTCTTCTCCAGTAACAAATTTAACAAAATCAAGTGCCGCTTCTTTATTTTCAGATGCTTTGCTTACTGCTAAAGAAGTAATGGTTGCTAACGTAGAACCTGGTTCCACACCATCAGCATGAGGATACTTTACAATGCCCCACTCCGTTGCCTGTGATTCCCCTGACTCGATTGCTTTAATTAAAGTTGGAATAAACCATGTTCCCATGTTCATCATAGCCACTTGATTTTGATAAAATGCTGCGGAATAATGTAAGCTTGCTGTTTTTAAAGCTGCATAATCCTGACAGATTCCATCTTTTTGTTCGTTTAATACCATTTCATAGTATGGTTTTAAGAAATCATAAGCTCCATCTACAATTGTATTCTTACCATCTAGGATACCAAATAACTGTACTGCACTTCTCCATGTATGATAATGAGCACCATATACTTTTTCTGTTCCAGCTTTATCATTGGATACTTTTCTTGCTAATTCATCGTATTGTGCAAATGTCATATCATTGGTTGGATAATCAACACCTGCTGCATCAAACAATGCTTTATTGTAATAAACAACCCAGAAATCACTTCTAAATGGCAATGCATAAAGATTATTATCAATTGTTATCTGATCGGTAATACCGCTATAAGCCTTTGTATCAATACCATTTTGCGTAATAAAGTCATTTAATGGCTCAAGTTGATTCTTATTTACCAAAGTAGCGTAACCTGGGATGTCTTTGATTGTAGCCACGTCTATGGTGCTATCACCACCTGTTAGCTGTGTTGCTAATACTGTCATATAATCCGTTGATCCAAGATCAAGGGTTTTAATCTTTACATTTGGATTAGCCGTTTCATATGCATCAATGAGTGGCTGATAATAAGTTGTCTGCTCTAGATCCCATAATGCCCAAGTAAGTGTAACTTCTTCGTCCGTTGAAGTACTTGCTTGATCCGTAGTTTCACTTGATTCATTGGTTGTACTTTCTTTTGTATCTGTTGTTGCTGTACTTTCTTTGGATGACCCACATCCTGCCAAAGATGCAACTACCATAGTAGTAGCAAGTACCAAAGCATAAAACTTCTTATTTCTCATATTCTTCCTCCTTGTTTTAAAACATTTTGTAGTATTTATCTACTGTACTATGAGTATACCGAAGATACTTTCATAAATACATGTAATCTTCTAATAATTTATTCACTATTCCATTGTATTTCAAGTATAAGTTTATCTGTTTTCATGCAAACCTATAAAATATTACTATTTTACGTAATATTTTACGTTCCTACCTTGTTCGTGCAATTTTATAGTATAATCTAGATATAGGCTTAGGCTCAAACTTGTAAGATTATAGATGGAAGGACTTGATTTTAATAATGATAAAAAAATATATAACATCAATAAAAGCAAGAATTATTACGCTAACCCTTCTCTATGCGCTAGTAATTTCCATTGTAATAGTCTCGATCTTTTTTTATATTTTTCAAACCTTTTTACAAAAAAATCTTATTCGTTCAACAGAATTCAATCTTCAGTTGGTTTCTGATACCATATCAAATGACATGAATCAACTAATTTATTTTACAAGATGGTGTTGTTCGAATAATATCATCAATTCCTATCTGACCTTTGAGGAAGAAGATGATAAATTGATATCTCTTAACGCTTTTAAGCGATTAAATGAAGAATATAATAATAATAAATCCAAAAAGTTCATTGAAAGAGTTGTAATTGCAAAAAACAATGGTAAGTTCTTACAGCTTGTCTCTACCGTTGCAAGTAGTAAAATGAATGCTTCTGATCTTGTAGAAGAAAGTAGCTTTTTTGATACTCTTATTGAATATGACGGATTTAAGTGGATTGGCATTGTTGATAACCCTTTTCAACCGTATACAAAAGGAAATGCAAAAATTATTCCTATCATACGACCCATTTTGGATAGTCATGGTACTGAGGTAGTTGGCTTTGTTTACATTGGTATATCAGCTGATATCATAACCAGTTATTTCGCTGAATATAATTTGCCCAGCGATAGTTCCTTGTATTTAACGATTTGGGATAAGGTCTATGAAATCCAAAAGGATACCATTACTTTAGTTGATTCCTTTGTTAAAAAAAATGCACTTGAAAATGTAGCGAACAATCGTGACACTCTAGTGTATTTGGCAGACACTCCTACCTCGCAAAATCGTATTATGGTTTCTTGTCCTGCCTCGTTAAAAGGTTGGTACTTATCTTCGAGTCTATCCAAAAAAGAATTGTTCCAACAAAGACAATACTATCATTTTTTTATTTATTTAATTTTATTGCTACTTGTTGGACTTGGAATTGGATTAATTATGTTTTTTAATAAGACGGTAAATAGTCCTATTACAAAAATAAGAAAAAAACTTGGCGATATCGCAGCTGGTGATTTTTCCTATGATGCCTCCATTGAATGGGAACATGAACTTGGCGAAATCGGTAGGGGCATCAATCATCTTTCCAGAGAGATTACACTTTTAATGGACAAAAGAATTGAGGATGAAAAACAACAAAAAGATTTAGAATATCAAATATTACTAAGTCAAATTAATCCACATTTTCTCTACAATACATTAAACTCCATCAAATGGATGGCAACCATACAACAAGCCGAAGGCATTGCAGAAATGATCACTTCACTTGCACGTTTGATGAAAAATATATCAAAGAGTACAACACAACTTATTACAATAGATGAAGAATTAACTTTACTAAAAGACTATTTTATCATACAACAGTATCGTTATGGTGGAGCTGTATCTATAGAATATAGAATTGATGAATCGGTTTATGATTGTAAAATTCTTCGCTTCACACTACAGCCTTTGGTAGAAAATGCATTGTTTCATGGTATTGAGCCAAAGGGAGGAACTGGTAAAATTATAATTACAATCACGACCAATCACTTGAGTGAAATTTCGGTTGAAATTATGGACAATGGGATTGGTATGACAAAAGAGCAAATAGCAAAAAGCCTTTTTTCAAAAGAAAATCATGACACTTCTGATTTCTTTAAAAAAATTGGCATCAGTAATGTGAATCGCCGTCTAAAATATGAATTTGGAGAACAGTATGGAATTACAATAACAAGTACACTAGGGGAGTATACGAAGATGCATATTACACTTCCTTACGTTGTTTAAAGGAGTATAACGATATGATTAATTTATTAATTGTAGATGATGAACCACTCGTTCAAATTGGAATAAAATCCATGCTTAACTGGCAGGAATTAGGAATTAATATCTGCGCTACGGCTTCTAATGGACAAGAAGCCCTTCTTGCAATAGAAGAATTTGCTCCTGAGATTGTTCTAACGGATATTAAGATGCCTGTTATGAATGGATTGGAGCTAATTGCTAAATGCAAAGAAAAACATAGTGAACTTCCTTTGTTCATTATATTAACCAGTTATGAGGAATTTGCCTTGATTAAAGAGGCTATGAAATACCAAGTACTTGATTACTTAATTAAGCTTGAGCTTGATGCCTCCACCTTGCTTGATGTCATACAAAAGGCACTCGATAAGTTGCGTCACCTACAAAGGTTATCCGATATGGAAGAATCAAATGTAGAATTGCCTAGCTTTAAGGTACTACGTGATAAATTCTTCATGCGATTACTCCATAACCTGTTTGAAAGCCGTCAGGAATTTGATTTGCTTGTAAATGATTTGCATATTGATTTTGATGCACCCTATTATGCCGTTGGATACTGCTGCATTCATGGTTTTGATACTGATACTATGTCTTCCAATCAACAGGCAAGTCTATATGACAGTACCATCCAAATGATGAAAGAGATTGCAGATAAACATATGGAATGTTTTCTTCTTTCGTTAGACTTAAAACACTTTTGCTTTATATTTTTACTCGATCATAATGATAATAAGGCTCTTGATACCATATATGAGACACTTCATAATTCTTCTGAAATGGTTTATAAGTATTTTAATGTTTCCGTCCTATCAAGCGTTGGAAGAATATATGACTCTGCCTTTATGATTGCCGATTCTTATCAAGATGCCAGACAGATTGCTTCTTTTTCAACCCAAAAGCAACCGATTAATTTCTTTGACCAACTACAAAATAATGCCCCTGTTAAGAATGCATTTAATATATCGTTGTTTAAGAAGGATATCATTACTGCCTTCGAAGAAATGGACACAGAGATTTTATATGATATTTTCACACAATTATGTAGCTTGTTTGAATCTTATCCAACTGCATACTTACAAGCAATTGATGCTGCTTGCAATATATTATATCTTGCAATTTCTTTGTTACCGCAAGGAGAAGTTATGATATCAGAAATTTTTGAAGATGCACCTGATGGGTATCGCTCTATTTACCGACAAACCAATATTTCACAAGTCATAGATTGGCTTTTAGTTCTTCGAGATGGACTTTGTCAAAAAATGAAAGAACGAAAATCCTCTTATAAAAATCATATAATTATAAATGTTCAAAAGTATATCAATTCTCATATTGAGGAGAAATTAACCTTAAATGACATTGCTTTTGTATTTGGTATTAGTCCAAATTATTTGAGTGCCTTGTTTAAGAAGAATTCAGAAATTGGTTTTACCGATTACGTTAATACAGCCAAAATTAAGCGTGCAAAGGAATTGTTAAAAGATTCAAATCTTAAGGTTTATGAAGTTGCTGACCAATTAAGCTTTGAAAGCGCATTTTATTTTAGTAAGGTATTTAAAAAGATTGAGGGCGTTTCCCCAAGAGAATATATTCAGCAAATATAAAAAGGAGACATATCATGTTTTATGAACTTGCATTAACCTATCAAGATACTCTACTTACCTATCAACCCTTTTCTTTAAAAAAAGGAGAATTAGACTGTACGAATCTATCTTCTGCTTTACAAAGAGAAATCATTTCTCTTGGGGAAAAACACCTTACCTTTGCCTTTCATGGTTTATCTGCCACTTCATTTATGGCCTTTACACGAACAGGAAATCGTGTTGACTATGAAGAACTTTACTTTAACAAAAGAAGAGCCTTAAATGCGCTTGTAATGGCTGAATGCATTGAAAAAAGCGGACGTTTTATGGATTCTATTATAAATGGAATTTTCTCTCTGTGTGAGGAAAGTGCCTGGCAGCTTCCTGCCCATAACAGTTACATACGAGATACCCCTCAACTTATCTTACCAGATTCTGATTTTCCAGTTCTTGATTTATTTGCTTGTGAAACAGGAGCCTTACTTGCCACCATAAGTTATCTTCTTGGGAAAAAACTAAATCAAATCAGTGCTACCATAACCAAACGAATCGAGAGTGAGTTACAAAAAAGAATACTAACACCATATCTTACTACGCATTTTTGGTGGATGGGTAACGGTGATGAGCCTATGTGTAACTGGACAATTTGGTGTACACAAAATATATTGATTACTGCTTTTTTATCCCCTCTATCCTCTCAGAATAAACAAAAGATTTTCCTAAAGGCTTGTCAAAGCATTGACTTTTTTTTAAAGGACTATGGGGAGGATGGTTGCTGTGACGAAGGCGCTCAATATTATAGGCATGCCGGTTTATGTCTTTTTAATGCAATGGAGGTATTAAACTCGGTAACAAACAATCACTTTTATACGTTATATTCTTGTGACAAAATCAAAAACATGGCTCTCTACATTCTGAATGTTCATGTGGATGATGAATACTATATTAATTTTGCAGATTGTTCCCCAATTGCGGGACGTGCTGGGGCTAGAGAATTTTTGTTTGGAAAGCGAATTTTAGACAGACAACTTATGAAGTTTGCAGCACAGGATTTTAAATCTGATCCAAATCCGCTTTTACCTATGGAAATCAATCTTTTTTACCGCATACAATCTGCATTAACACAGGACGAAATGCGTTCTTATGATACGAGTGGTGAGATTATACACAAAGATATTTATTATGAAAGTGTTGGACTTTTCAAAGCGCACGATAATACTACATGTCTTGCAGTAAAGTCTGGGGATAACAATGACAGTCATAACCATAATGATACGGGAAGTTTTACGATTTACAAGAATAAAAGGCCACTTTTTATTGATGTAGGAGTAGAAAGTTATAGCAAAAAAACATTTTCAGCGAAGCGATATGAGATATGGACGATGCAGTCTTCCTATCACAATCTTCCCGAAATTGACTCTACTATGCAAAAAGATGGGAAGCAGTATAAAGCAATTCACGTCAACACAAAGATTGAAAAGGAAATCGCTTTAATTTCTATGGATATTAGCCCTGCTTATCCGCTTAATAACGTAGAATACTATAACCGAAGCGTATCTCTTATTCGGAATAAATATATCCTTATTGAAGACTCTTGGGCTGGCTGTAAACATGTCGTTAGTAATTTGATGACTTATGAAAAACCAAGCATTACTTCGAATGAATTATTTTTTGTCGGGGATTTGGCGAGTGTTCATGTATCAGGTGCCAAAGAAATTACTGTGGAGGAAATTCCAATTACAGACAAAAGATTGCAAGGTACATGGAAGCATGAAATCTATCGTATTCAAATAACAGCAAAGCATGATTATCTAACCCTACAAATCAATTAAAAAACAGTGACAATCGAAGTCTGTTTCGTTTGTCACTGCTTTATTTATTAATAAACTTCTGTATCAAATAATTTATACTCTTACACTTCAAATGTAGATATTAATTTATCTAATTCGCTTGAAATATTTTGTAGTTGCTTTGTCGATTCAGCAATGCTTGCTAATCCTTCATTTTGACATTCCATAGAAGCTGCTATTTCTTCCGTAGAAGCATTGGATTGCTGTGCTACAGAGGAGATGTCCCTCATTACATGAACAGCCTCTTCTTTTCCATTATGCAATTCTTTGATATCCAAAACCATGGTATCTAGTTGCCCCGAAATGTCTTGAATTGCATTCTCAATGTTACCAAAGGATTCTTCCGCTTCCTTAGAGGCCAACGTCGTTTTATTCACTGTTTCTAAGATCTTCTGACATAGCAAGTATTGGCCGTATTATTTTCGTAGTTGGAATAATGGCTAATAAGATGGCAACTACCATAATGATGATTCCTATTATACCCATTTCTAAAATAGCATATTGTATTTCTTGATTCATGCTAATTAGCGAAATTCCAATATTTAAGGAGCAAGCTTCTTGATTGTATTCATAATTTGTTGAAATGTTATATACCTTGGTACCATCAGGCATGGTAAGGAAATCACCTGAAGTCTCTTTCGTTTGAACAAGATCTATGACTTCACTGCCAAGTGTTGCAGAGGATACTGCATCTACTTGTTCGTCTGTCCCCTTTAGTATTTCTTCATCTGTAAGAAATACTTTGGAGGTTGCATCTGAAAGAGAAATATCACTTATATTTCCATTACTCATTTGCTTAATTTCCTTAAATATTTGCTGTATATCTTTCAACTGTGTAACATTATTTTGAATTAACTCTCTTTTGATTGTTGTTACCAACGTCTGGCCGTCATTTTTCATCTGTACACTTACAGCTTTTTGAATTACAAAGAATGCCAATGCAATATAGGCCAAACTACAAGCTAATACTACCAAAATAATAATTACTCTTTTTTTTTCTTAAGTGTAAATCTCATAGTATTTCCCCCATTTTTTTCTTTATCATACAACATATATCTTCAAAAATAAACAAAAAAGTGAATTTCTATGAAATTTCTACAATCTATGAATGAAATAAGCCGAAAGGAAATACTTTCGGCTTACGTTTCATTGTTGCCAGCTATTCAAGGCTGGCGTTATAAATTTTAGTTACTTATTGGTCAACTTTTAAAATGTTCACTTTTACCCATTTCATTGCCTGAATGGCAAACAAATTCGCGATTGACAGTCCATAAATTGTAAATAGCATTTGTGTTGTCAATGGTGCTACTTCAAATACACCACTTAAACTTGGTATTAATAACACGGCATTTAATAATATAAATCCAATAAAAAACGCTCCAAATAACTCTTTGTTGTTGATGATTTCCTTTTTAAATAAAATTGCCTTTTTGGATTTACTATTAAAACCATGTACCAATCTTGACAGACACAAGGTAGCAAATGCCATTGTTCTAGCTGTTTCGGTCGTACCATTTTTTAATCCAACATAATATGCTGCCATTGTCATGATAGAAATAATAAGTCCTTCAGATAAAATGCCAAGTAAGAAATCTTTTGTTAAAATCGATTCATTTTTTGGTCTAGGTTTTTCTTTCATTACATCCACAGAATGAGGATCTAGTCCTAATGCAATGGCAGGTAAGCTATCTGTTAGCAAGTTAATGAACAGTAAATGAACTGGTGCAAATGGTACTGCTAAGCCTGCTAAGGAAGCGTATATTACAGCTATAATGGCAGCGGTATTACCTGATAGAAGAAATTTGATTGATTTCTTTATATTGGAATATACATTTCTACCATTCTCAACCGCTTTTACGATTGTAGCAAAATTATCATCGGTTAATACCATACTAGCCGCATCTTTTGCAACTTCTGTGCCTGTAATACCCATTGCTACGCCAATATCTGCCTGCTTTAATGCGGGAGCATCATTTACACCATCACCTGTCATAGCAACGATATTTCCTTTCTCTTGCCAAGCCTTTACAATTCTAATTTTATGCTCTGGTGATACTCTGGCATATACCGATACATCATCGACAAAATTAATTAACTCTTGATCTGATAGCTTATCAATTTCTGCACCTTCTACGGCTCTATCACCATCGTTTAATATTCCAATCTGTTTTGCAATTGCTGACGCTGTAATCTTATGATCTCCTGTTATCATAATTGGACGTATTCCTGCCATTTTACATTCTTCCACTGCAGCCTTTGATTCTTCTCTAGGCGGATCCATCATGGATACAAGTCCAAGGAAAATTAAATTTTCTTCCTCCACCTTACAAGCCTTTGATTCCTCAACTTCCTGGTAAGCAAAGGCGAGAACTCTTAGCCCCTCAGAAGAATAGGTATGATTCATTTCTAAGATATTTTCCTTATCCTCACTAGTGATTTCTCGGATTCCATCCTTCATTTCAATGCTTATTGCTTTTTCTAAAATAACATCAACGGCACCTTTTGTTATGCTTATGGTTTTTCCATCAATCTGATGAACCGTCGTCATAAGCTTTCGGTCTGAGTCAAAAGGAATCTCACATATTCTAGGATATTTTTCTCTTACCTGTGTTACTGATCCAAAGTCATTTTCTCCTTGGCTATTTCCTCTTTCCATTAAGTCTACCAAAGCAATTTCCGTAGGATCACCAATTTTTACCCCGTCTACGTTACTTGCATCATTACAAAGAACACTATATACAAGAAGTTTTCTTTCTAGTTCTAAATCAAACAATACATTCTTAACATCCTTGTTTGTTTCGTTAACAAAAATATCAATGACTGTCATTTTGTTTTGTGTCAAAGTACCTGTTTTATCAGAACATACCACTGATACACTTCCAAGTCCTTCAACTGCCTGTAATTGTCTTATAATTGCGTGCTCTTTTGCCATTTTTTGTGTACCAAATGCAAGTACAATGGTAACAATAGAACTTAGCGCTTCTGGTATTGCTGCTACCGCAAGTGCTACTGCAAACATAAATGCATGAATAACAGAATCCCCCTTGATGACACTCATCACAAATAGCAAAGCACATACAATTAAAATTACAATCGATAGCTTTTTACCAAACTGATCTAAGTTAATCTGTAATGGTGTTTTACGATCTGCCGTATTCTTTAGGAGGGTTGCAATCTTTCCAACCTCCGTATCCATTCCAATATCTGTTACAACAAATTTTGCTCTACCATAGGTGACAAAACTCCCAGAATACACCATATTTATTCGGTCTCCAAGTGGAACCTCTTTTGTAATTGTAATGTCTTGTTTATCAACGGCAAGACTTTCTCCTGTTAATGCACTTTCATTTACTTTTAGGCTCGCATTCTCTATGATTCTACCATCTGCACATATATAATCCCCTGCTTCTAATAAAACCACGTCTCCAACTACTACCTCTCTGGATGGTAGAATAACCGTATCGCCGTTTCTTAATACTTTAGCATTTGGTGCGGATAACTGTTTTAAACTGTTTAAAGACTTTTCCGCTTTCTGATGTTGAACCGTTCCAAGTATTGCGTTAATTGTAATTACAATCCCTATTACCAAAGCACTTTCTACGTCCCCCAAAAATGCTGAAATAACAGATGCGGCAATTAGAATAAGGACTAAAAAATCAGCAAACTGCTCTAAAAAAATTTGTATAACAGATTTTTTCTCCTTTTCTACCAACTCATTGTAACCTTTTTGCTTTTGTAAGGTTTCAGCCTCTTTGGAGGTTAATCCTTGTTCTCCCCTTCCCAGTTCCTTTAATACCTCTTCTTTGTCCTTCAAGTAAAACTCACTCATGGGTGACCTCCTTATTTTTCCTTGCAACAAAAAGTAGCAATACTTTTGTTGCACGTTGTTACGTTACAACAAAAGTCTTGCTACTTAGTTACGATACGGATTACTCTAGGTAATCGTACTGACGACATCGCACATACCACGTTAGGATACTAGCTACTCCCTTTTGTGTGAATATGATATCAAAGTAAATTATTTATGTCAAGGGCATTATGCATGTCTTTATGAAAAAGTTCAGCCATGCAAGCTTAAATGGCTATGCATGGCTGAATTGTTATTTATATTATTTATATTATTTAGGTTGTTTTCCGATGTAAGCTAGAATACCACCATCTACGTAAAGAATGTGTCCATTTACAAAGTTAGATGCATCAGAAGCTAAGAATACTGCTGGACCAGCTAAATCTTCTGCTTCTCCCCAACGATTTGCAGGCGTTTTTGCTAAGATAAACTGATCAAATGGATGTTTAGAACCGTCTGCTTGTACTTCTCTTAATGGTGCTGTCTGAGGTGTTGCAATATATCCAGGTCCGATACCATTACATTGGATATTAAATTCACCATATTCGGAACAAATATTCTTTGTAAGCATTTTAAGTCCACCTTTTGCTGCAGCATAAGCAGAAACTGTCTCACGTCCTAATTCACTCATCATAGAGCAAATGTTTATAATTTTACCGTGTCCTTTTTTAATCATAGATGGAATTACTGCTTTTGATACGATAAATGGAGCATTTAAGTCTACATCAATTACTTGTCTAAAATCTGCTGCTGACATTTCAACCATTGGAATACGTTTGATAATTCCAGCATTGTTTACTAAAATGTCTATTACACCAACTTCTTTTTCAATCTGTGCGACCATTGCATTTACTTGTTCTTCGTTTGTTACGTCACATACATATCCATGAGCTGTAATTCCAGCTTCTTTATATGCAGCAATACCTTTGTCTACTAATTCTTGTTTTATATCGTTAAATACAACTGTTGCGCCTGCTTTTGCATACGAACTTGCAATTGAAAAACCAATTCCGTATGAAGCACCTGTTACAAGTGCAATTTTACCTTCTAATGAAAAGTTATTTAATATTGACATTTTTAATCCTCCTATAATCATTTGAATCTGTAGTTACAATTGTCAAAGAAAAAACAATGTGTTTTTCTTACTTTTTTTATTGAAAGCACAATGTGCGTTTTCAATTATTATGGTACATAAAGCGTAAGCTTTTTAACTATCTAATATCCTTCATCGCTACGGCATCCATATCATCAAAGTCTTGGTTTTCTCCAACCATTCCCCAAATGAATGTATATGCTCTTGTTGCTGATGCAGAGTGTATTGACCAACTTGGAGAAATAACCGCTTCTTCATTTCTCATTACAATGTGTCTTGTTTCTGTTGGCTCACCCATGTAATGGAATATGACTGCATCTTCTGGTAATTCAAAATACAAATATACTTCCATTCTTCTATCATGTGTATGGCATGGCATAGTATTCCAAACACTTCCTGGTTTTAAAGATGTCATTCCCATAACTAACTGACAACTTTCAACCTGTCCAGGTAGGATGTATTTTGTGATTACTCTGTGGTTTGCTTCTTCCATACTTCCTAATTCAACCTTAACGCAATCCTCTGGTTTAATAAGTACAGTTGGATAGGTTTTGTGTGCTGGAGCACTGTTAAAGTAGAATTTAGCAGGATTTGCTTCATCCACACTTGCAAAAGTAATGTCTTTTGCTCCCATACCAATATACATTCCATCCTTATATTCAAGCTCATAAGTAGTTCCATCTACCATGATTGTACCTTTACCACCTATGTTAATAACACCAAGCTCTCTTCTTTGTAAGAAGTATTCTGCCCTAATTTCATCCCCTGCTGTTAACACCAATGGTTTTACTGGTACAGCAGCTCCTGTGATAATACGGTCGATATGGCTGTACACTGTCTTTATCTCTCCAGCCACAAATAAATTTTGAATTAAAAACTCTTCTCTTAATCGATCTGTGGTGTAGTGTTTTACATCTTTAGGTGATGATGCTGTTCTAAGTTCCATTTCTCTACTTCCTTTCTTTTAATATATTTTTCATATAAACAGTATAACATACAAAATTAGCAAATTCTTTGCACTTATTGGCCAAAAACTTGAAAATCTTGAACTAATGTAATATAATTAGCTTAGGTTTAACCTTAGCACAAAATAATCGTTATGGAAAGGGGTGTTATTATGATAGAATTTACGTCTTGTAGAAAATCCATTGCAGAGTGCTTGCAAACAAAACGTTTTGCCATTGCACATTTATATAATGAAGAAAAACCTATGGCGATGCATATTCATGATTGTTATGAGATTTATTATTCCGTAACAGGCGGGAAGAGATTTCTTATCGATAACAAATATTATGATATTAAACCTGGTGATATATTTGTTATCAATCAATACGAGAGTCACTATTTAGATCAAATTGATTCTATGGTGCATGAGCGAATTATAATCTCTATCTATCCAGATTATATTAAGCACTTATCCACACCAGAGACGAATTTAGACTACTGTTTTACACACCGTACTTGTGATTTTTCTCATCGAGTTGAATTAACCAAAGAACAACAGCAACGATTCATTTATTATATTCACAAAATGTCTAGTGTATCTGGTTTTGGAAGTGATGTATTAGAACAAACTACCTTTAGCGAGTTGCTTGTTATGATTAACAGCCAGTTTCGGGCGCAATGTGATTTGGAGGGGTTTAACGACAATTATCAATACAATAGTCAAGTTGCGGAGATTCTTGAATATATCAATAAGAACATTAACAACGAGATTACAATAAAATCTCTTGCAGATAATTTTTATTTGAGTGAATCTTATATTTGCAGGATTTTCAAGGCGGAGACAGGAACTACTATTAATAAATATTTGACCGCGAGAAGAATTAGTATTGCAAAGTCTCTTCTAGATGTTGGCTTAAGCGTGACGGAAGTATGTGAAAAAAGTGGCTTTCATGATTATAGTAATTTTCTCAAAGCTTTTACAAAGGCTGTTGGAATTTCACCAAAGAAATACTCACAGTATAGTTCAAGCTAAAAAACCACAGTATGAATCATACTGTGGTTTTTCTAAAAGCTTTCGCTTAATTTATTAGATAATCTCTAACAATACTTCCATAGCAGCATCACCTTTACGTTGTCCAATCTTAACGATTCTGGTGTATCCACCTTGTGAGGTACGAGCTGCACATTTAGGAGCTACTTCATCAAATAACTTAGCTACTAAATCAACTTCTTTTGCGTTCTTTCTCTTTCCGTCTACTACTTCTGTTACGCTATAAAGAACTTTAAGCATTTGTCTTCTTGCATGTAAACGAGAAGGCTTATCTTTTTTAATCATTTTTTCAACTTCATCATAAACAGTTACTTTCTTTCCGTCTACAACTTCTTTTACTCTTTTGCCTTCGGCATCTTTACGAGCAACTTTAGCTTTCACAGTTACTTCTTCAAAGTTATCTTTTTCCTTAATTGCTAATGCGATTAAGCTCTCAGCTACTTTGCGAATTTCTTTTGCTTTTGCTTCAGTTGTAACGATTTTACCATTGTTTAAAAGGTTAGTAACCTGATTTCTGATTAATGCTTTTCTCTGACTTGAAGTTCTTCCAAGCTTTCTATATTTTGCCATTTTAATTTTACCTCCATTTGTGGAACATTTAATTATGCTTCATCGGTCTTACTAACTAAATGCTATAAATCCATAAATTGTATCATCTGTGACCAAAGTCACTTCAACTTATTCGTCGCTTGGATTTAACTGTAATCCAAGTTCTTTCAGTTTTGCAAGAACTTCTTCTAGTGACTTACGTCCTAAATTACGAACTTTCATCATATCTTCTGAAGTTCTGTTGGTTAATTCTTCAACCGTATTTATTCCAGCTCTCTTTAAGCAGTTATAAGAACGAACGGAAAGTTCCAATTCGTCAATATTCATCTCAAGTACTTTTTCTTTTTCATTATCTTCTTTTTCTATCATTACTTCTGCTGTTTTTGCATTTTCTGATAAGTCAATGAAAAGGTTTAAGTGCTCGCTTAATACTTTTGCAGCTAAACTTACCGCTTCATCTGGAACTAACGTTCCATTCGTAAATACATCTAATGTAAGCTTATCGTAATCTGTTATCTGACCTACACGTGTGTTTTGGACAGTCAAATTCACGCGCTCAACAGGAGTATAAATGGAATCAATGGCAATCACGCCAATTGGTAAATCATCATTTTTATTCTTGTCAGCACTAACATAGCCTCTACCCTTATTAATAGTAAGTTCCATAAATAATTTGCTGTCTGCTCCACCGTTTAAGGTTGCAATTACTAAATCTGGATTAAGAATCTCGATGTCTGAATCAGCCTGAATATCTGCAGCTGTCACTACTCCCTCGCCTTCAAACTCAATGTAAGCGACTTTTGATTCGTTAGTGTCACTGTTATTTCTAATAGCCAAGCTCTTAATGTTCATGATAATCTCTGTAACATCTTCCTTAACGCCAGGAATTGAGCTAAATTCGTGTAAAACGCCTTCAATCTTAACCTGAGTTACAGCCGCTCCTGGTAATGAAGAAAGCATAATTCTTCTTAAAGAATTACCAAGAGTAGTACCATAGCCTCTCTCAAGTGGTTCTACAACAAATCTTCCATATTTTTTGTCTTCTGAGATTTCAGCAATCTCAATTTTTGGTTTTTCAAAATCGAACACTACAAAGCCCCTCCTTTTTGGGTTATATAGTATTGAGGGTGAAAAATACTTAAGAAAAAGCCTTCCTGCATGGAGTGCTTATTGAAAATAGGAAAACACATAATTTCCCCTATTATTCAATAAAATCATTAACCTTAAAGCGCTTTGCACTTTAAGGCTAAGATGTATTTTAACCCTTGTAAATATACAAGCTGAATCTGTAAAAGATCCACTTGCCATGAATGTAAAACAAGATATTATTTTGAATATAATTCGACAATAAGCATCTCATTTACAGGTACATCTATTACTTCTCTATTTGGAAGTTCTTTGATAGTACCTTTTAAGTTTTCTTGATCTACATCAATCCACTCAGGAACTAATCTTGATCCAGTCACTTCTAAGATATCTTTATATCTTTGAGAGCCTTTTGACTTTTCTCTAATTTCAATTGTATCTCCTGCTTTTACTAAATAAGAAGGAATGTTCACTCTTTTGCCATTTACTAATACATGCTTATGGCCAACAATCTGTCTAGCTTCTTTTCTAGTTCTAGCTAATCCCATTCTAAATACTACGTTATCTAATCTGCTTTCAAGTAAAACCATAAGGTTTTCACCTGTCATACCACGCATTTTATCAGCTTTTTCGTAGTAGTTACGGAAAGGTTTCTCAAGTACACCATAAATAAATTTAGCTTTTTGTTTTTCTCTAAGTTGAAGACCGTATTCACTCATCTTCTTGTTAGCTCTTCTAAGTTCTCTATTTGATTTTTTATCTATTCCCAAATAAATTGGCTCTAAGCCAAGTGATCTACATCTTTTAAGAACAGGAACTCTATTTACTGCCATTTCATTACACCTCCTATTAGACTCTTCTGCGTTTTGGTGGACGACATCCGTTATGTGGAACTGGAGTTACATCCTTAATACTGGTAACTTCAAGACCGCAAGCTTGAAGTGCACGAATAGCAGCTTCTCTTCCTGATCCTGGTCCTTTAACCATTACATCAACTGTCTTAAGTCCGTGTACTAATGCTGCCTTTGTAGCTGTTTCAGCTGCCATCTGAGCTGCATATGGAGTAGATTTCCTTGAACCTCTAAATCCTAGACCACCAGCACTTGCCCATGATAAAGCATTTCCTTCAGCATCTGTTAAAGTAACAATTGTATTGTTAAAAGATGACTGAATATGTGCCTGTCCGCGTTCAACGTTTTTCTTTACACGCTTTTTTGTCACTTTTTTGGTAACTTTTTTAGCCATTTAAACTAACCTACTTTCTCTTTTCTCTATAATTTATTTTGTTGAAAGGTAGTTATGCAATTTCTATGTTCCATTTGCTTTGCTTCACTTCACTAAGAAATCCATAACAAGTTCGTACTAAACTGATGCTACGCTTGCAGCTTGCATTCGTTAAGTGCTCACTTTTTTATTTTTTCTTGTTTGCAACAGTTCTCTTAGGACCTTTTCTTGTTCTTGCATTGGTCTTAGTCTTTTGACCACGAACTGGAAGTCCTTTTCTATGACGGATTCCTCTGTAACATCCAATTTCTTGTAATCTCTTAATATTTAAAGCAATTTCTCTTCTTAAATCACCTTCTACTGTCTGACTTTCGTCGATAACAGCAGCGATTCTTTTTACTTCTTCATCTGTTAAATCTCTTACGCGAGTGTCTGGATTAACCTTTGCCTCTGCTAAGATTCTGTTAGAACTTACTCTACCAATTCCATAAATGTAAGTTAAACCGATTTCAACACGTTTTTCTCTTGGTAAATCTACACCAGATATACGAGCCATGTGAATATTCCTCCATTTTCTTCTGAGTAATAAGCGTTTCGTAGCCCACTGTTTACAGTGTCTGAAATGTGTACGTTCGTTTTTATTACTGTATTAATATTGTCCCTAATTGAGATACTATATAGTATCCAACTACGATTAGATGGATCGTAGTCTTTCCGATATAAATATATCGGTATTAAAAGCAATAACCGTGAGTAATCTCACATTTTAATTGCACATTTGGAACGCATTGCATTCCAAAAATTACAGGCAGGCATGTATGTCTGTAATCTATGATATCAGCATGAACAACACACCCAGGTGGTTCACACTGCAGCCGCACTAAAAAAATAAGTTACTCGAAGTAAGTATTACTTCTAGTTACGCAAAATCACATTTTGTAATTTAGCATAAACAAAACAAAATAGGTTTTTATTAACCTTGTCTTTGTTTGTGTTTAGGATTTTCGCAAATTACTCTAATGCTACCTTTTCTTTTAATGATTTTGCATTTTTCGCAAATAGGTTTTACTGATGATCTAACCTTCATGGTAAAATCCTCCTTTCCACAGCGCAGCCCATCGTACCCCCTTAAAGGCGCACTTACACACGGGCATTTTAAAAAAAGTTCGCTTTGTATTATAACACTATATTTTATAAATAGCAAGTGTTTTCTATTTATCTCTCCAAATAATTCTACCCTTAGATAAATCATATGGTGAGAGTTCTATGGTAACTTTATCTCCTGGTAAAATACGAATAAAATTCATTCTTAATTTACCGCTTATATGAGCTAAAACCTTATGGCCATTTTCAAGTTCTACTTGAAACATTGCATTCGGTAGCTTTTCTATAACAGTTCCTTCAATTTCGATTACATCTGACTTTGACATTAATCTTATTCTCCTTCCATGGCAATTCTTATTGCGCTTACACGCATATCTACTTGATTATTCCTCATTTTTATTTTTCAAACAATAAAGCTTAATCACTCGTTTTACTTCTTCATTTTGAATCTTGCTATTTTCTTTTAGCTTTTTTTGCAAGCTTTCGTCGATATGTTTTATGATTTGTATGTGTTTTACATTTTTCTTTTTGGGCTTTTCAAATGAATGGTTCTCTCCGTTTACCAAATATACATAATCACGATTGACCCTAGCTATTACATATAAATCACCTTTATCGTGTCCAGCTTTTGAAAGAGCTAACATACCAACTTCAAATCGTTCCATACCTTTACTCCTGTATCTGCACTAGACTTTATAGGCTCACTCTTCATACATGGTTAACAACTCAGGTTCACCCTTTGTAATAAGTACCGTATTTTCATAATGAGCTGATAAGGATCCGTCTTCTGACACAACAGTCCAGTCATCATCTAGCCATTCAACATCGTAACGACCTATATTTATCATAGGTTCTATGGCAAGTGTCATTCCTGCTTGGAGCTTTAAGCCTCTTCTTCTCTGCTTGAAATTTGGTATCTGAGGATCCTCGTGTAAATTAGAACCGATGCCATGACCTACAAGGTCTCTGACTACACCGTAGCCAAAGCTTTCAGCATATCTTCCAATCGCTTCTGAAATTTCAAATAGATGGTTTCCTTCTTTTGCATATTTAATTCCTTCAAAAAAGCTCTGCCTAGTTACTTCAATTAATTTCTTTGCCTGAGTACTTATTTCACCAACACCATGTGTTCTTGCGGCATCGGAATGATACCCTTTATAAATTACTCCTGCATCTAGGCTTACGATATCGCCTTCCATAAGAAAACGTTCCTTAGAAGGTATTCCGTGAACCACCTCATCATTAATTGACACACATATTGACGCTGGATATCCGTTATAATTTAAGAAAGAAGGAATACAGTTATAACTTCTTATAATTTCTTCTCCCAGATTATCAATATCCTTTGTTGATATGCCTGGCTTAATTGCTTTTTCTAATTCCTTATGAACAATAGCAAGAATTTTACCTGCTTCTCTCATAAGCTCAATTTCTCTATCAGACTTTATTGTTACAGCCATAAATTTATGCTCCTAAAATTTTTACTATAGCGTCAAATACATCCGCCATATCTTTCGTACCATCTACATCAACTAGTATTTTTTTAGCAGTATAATAATTAATCAACGGTTGTGTTTGCTCATGATAAACACTAAGCCTCTTATTCACTGTTTCTGGCTTATCGTCATCTCTTAGTATTAGCTCATGGCCACATCGATCACATATTCCTTCCTCTTTCGTCGGTATATGTACAATATGATATGTGGCTCCACATGATAAACATGCTCTACGCCCCGACATTCTATTAATAATATTATCGTCTGGAACATCCACATTTATAGCATAATCAATTTTTTCACCAAGTTCTGCTAATGCAGCATCTAAACTTTCAGCCTGAGGAATTGTTCTTGGAAAACCATCCAATACATATCCATCTGCACAGTCTGGATTCTTAAATCTGTCAATTACTAAATTTACTGTTAATTCATCCGGAACTAAAAGCCCCTGATCCATGTACGTTTTTGCCTTTTTACCTAACTCTGTTTCATTTTTAATGTTTGCTCGAAAAATATCTCCCGTTGAGATGTGTGGTATATGATATTTATCTGCTATCTTTTTGGCTTGTGTACCTTTGCCTGCCCCCGGAGCACCAAGCATAATTATTTTCACTGACATTTCCTCCAATCACTTAAATTATTACCATTAAATGGATAATTTATACTATAGAAAATTGCTTAAATGGATATGTTCTAATATATTGATAATATAATTATATTATTACTTTATATATATTACAATAGTGCACTACAGTATAAACTGCAGAACACTATTTAAGTTATCCAGAAAGATTATTTCTAGAAATTAGTCATTTAAAAACCCTTTATAATTGCGCACAATCATTTTAGATTCTATTTGTTTCAAGGTTTCTAGGATAACACCAACCATAATGATAAGTGATGTCCCACCAAATGAAACTGAAGCTCCGAATACACCTGAAAAGAAAATCGGTATAACGGCAACGATAATAAGTCCTACCGCTCCAATAAATATGACATAATTTAAAATCTTATTTAAGTAATCAGTGGTCGGCTTACCAGGACGAATACCTGGGATAAAACCACCCTGCTTTTTCATATTATTTGCTACTTCCATCGGATTAAATGTAATCGATGTATAAAAATATGCAAAAAATATTACTAAAACGATATATACTAACAGTCCGATACTATAAACTGGTTGCTTTGGATTGCACCAATTTGAAGTAGTCAATCCTTTTAAAATCTCAGCGCCAACTCCAGTACCTTGACTTTTTCCAATTAATGAAGCAATTACTACTGGAAACTGCATCAATGAAGACGCAAAAATAATTGGAATAACACCAGCCGTATTCACCTTTAAAGGAATATGGGTAGATTGTCCACCAACCATTTTTCTTCCTTGCATTTTCTTTGCATATTGAACAGGAATCTTTCTTTGTCCACCCTGTAAGAAAATAACAAAAACTACAGTAGCTAATATAATAGCGACAATGATTAACATTGCCAAAGCACCTTTCGCAACACTCTTAGAAGCCACGAATTGTTCATATAAAGAAATGAAATCAGTAGGAATACGTGAAATGATATTGATTAAAAGTACTATGGAAATACCATTTCCTACACCCTTTTCAGTGATTCTCTCACCTACCCACATAAGGAAAGCAGATCCAGCTGTCAAAGTTACGATAACCATAACAACATTGATAAAATCAAATGTTTCTAACAAACCTTGTCTACCAAATCCAATTGCCATTGCAGCTGATTCCAGTAATGCCAATCCGACAGTTACAAAACGAGTGATTTTTTGTATTTTCTTTCTTCCGTCTTCTCCATCTTTTTGCATTTCCTCTAACTTTGGAATTGCAATTGTCAATAACTGCACAATAATAGAGGACGTAATGTAAGGTGTAATATTTAATGCAAATACTGACATTTGCAAAAATGATCCTCCGGTAACGGCATCAAAGAAATTGAATGCGTCACCGGATTGACTTGCAAACCAGTTTGCAAAATAAGTCCTGTCTACTCCAGGAATAGGAAGCTGTGAACCTATTCTTACTACAACTAACATTAAAAACGTATATATAATTCTATTTCTTATATCTTTAATTTTAAATGCGTTTTGGAGTGTTGCAAGCATTATTAGATCACCTCAGTTTTTCCACCAAGAGCTTCAATTTTTTCTACAGCACTTGCACTAAATGCATTAGCCTGAACAGTAAGCTTCTTAGTTAATTCTCCGTTTCCAAGAATCTTAACACCATCTCTAGGATTCTTAACGATTCCTTGTTCAAGTAAAGTTTCAACTGAAACTACTGTATCATTGTCGAATACTTCAAGAGCACTAATGTTGATACCAATAATTTCTTTGGTATTGCGGTTAGTAAATCCTCTTTTAGGAATTCTTCTGTATAAAGGCATCTGGCCACCTTCAAAACCTGGTCTTGTACCGCCTGAACGAGCCTTTTGTCCTTTATGACCCTTACCAGCGGTCTTTCCATTTCCTGAACCGTGTCCACGACCTCTTCTGAAATTATCATTATGTTTTGAACCATCTGCTGGTTTTAAATTTGATAAATCCATCCTGACACCTCCTTCTCTAATAATTATATCTCTTCAACTTTAACTAAATGTCTAACGCGTTGTATCATACCTCTTGTTGCACCATTGTCTGGTAACTCAACAGTCTTGTTAAGTTTTTTAAGACCCAATGCTTCAACAGTAGCTCTCTGCTTAGGAATTGCACCGATTGTAGACTTTACTAAAGTTATTTTTAATTTATCAGCCATTTTAAATACCCTCCTTAGCCTAGAATCTCTTCAACAGTTTTTCCGCGAAGTTTAGCTACCTCTTCTGGAGTTTTTAATTTGCTTAATCCTTCAATTGTAGCAAGAACAACGTTTTGCTTATTATTGGATCCTAATGATTTTGTACGGATATTTTTGATTCCTGCTAATTCAAGAACGCTACGCGCTGGACCACCAGCGATAACACCTGTACCTTCTGGTGCTCTCTTTAATAGTACCTCAGCACTACCAAATTTTCCGATAAAATCATGTGAAATACTGTTGTTATCATCTAAAGTTACGTTGATCAACTTTTTCGCTGCATCTTCTTTTCCTTTACGAATCGCTTCAGGAATTTCTGTTGCTTTTCCAAGTCCAGCACCAACGTGTCCTTTACCGTCACCAACTACTACTAATGCTGTAAAACGAAAGTTACGTCCACCTTTTACAACTTTAGTAACACGTTTGATTGATACTACTTTTTCTTCTAATTCTAATTGACTAGCATCAATGATTGTACGTTTCATGTGTTCTCCTCCTTCTTAGAATTTTAGTCCAGCTTCTCTAGCTGCTTCTGCTAATGCTTTAACTTTTCCGTGGTATATGAAGCCGCCTCTATCAAAGACAACAGTTGTAATACCTTTATCTAATGCCTTTTTTGCAATAACCGTACCTAAGTATGCTGCTGCATCAACGTTATTAGTCTTCTCTAATTCAGCCTTTACATCTTTTTGAACTGTAGATGCTGAAACAAGAGTATTGCCAACTGTATCGTCAATAATTTGAGCATACATATGATTATTACTTCTAAACACAGCTAAACGTGGTCTTTCGGTGGTTCCACTGAAACGATTACGCAATCTTCTATGCTTTTTCTCACGGATTTCCGTTTTTGATTTTTTGTTAACCATTTTTTCACACTCCTTAATTATTTCTTACCAGTCTTACCAACTTTACGTCTAATAACTTCATCAGCATATTTAATACCTTTTCCTTTGTAAGGCTCAGGTCTTCTCTTATCTCTGATTTCAGCTGCGTATTGGCCAACTTTTTCTTTGTCGATACCTTTAATTGTAATCTTATTTCCTTCAACAACTGACTCTAATCCTTCTGGATCTTCCATCTCTACTGGATGTGAATATCCTAAAGATAAAGTTAATTTTTTACCTGCTTTCGCAACTTTATAACCAACACCATTGATTTCAAGAACTTTTGCGTAACCATCTGTTACACCGATAACCATATTAGAGATAAGTGTTCTTGTTAAACCATGTAAGGATTTCATTTTCTTTAAATCACTTGGTCTGGTAACAATTACTTCACTACCTTCTAATTTGATATCCATTTCTACTGGTAATACTCTTTCAAGTGTTCCCTTTGGACCTTTTACAGTCACTTTATTATTTTCTGCAATATCAACAGTAACGCCTGCTGGTACCGCGATTGGCATTCTTCCTATACGTGACATGCCCGTACCTCCTGTATTCTGAATTGAATTAATGGGTTTTAATTGTTTAATATTATTGTCAATGCTTAATGTATACCGCTCTAGATTGAGAGGAGTACAATTTTGCTTAGATGTGAACTCCATGTTGTGAAAATAATTCACAGTTGGGTTCTCTTGACTGTGGCTGTATTCACAGTTCCGCTCGGCTAATGCTCTGGCTTCGCTTTTAGCTCGCCACAGCCTAAGTCTCGGGAACGGCTTTCGCACTAACCTCGCTCTACGTCTAAAGACTTGAGCTCGCTAAGTGCTCAATGCCTACCAAACAAACGCTAATACTTCTCCACCAACGTTTAACTGTCTTGCTGCTTTATCTGTTACAACACCTTGGTTTGTAGAGATAATTGCAATTCCAAGACCGCCAAGAACTTTTGGAAGTTCTTCCTTATTTGCGTATACACGAAGACCTGGTTTTGAGATTCTTTTAAGTCCTGTGATAATTTTTTCGTTTTTATCTTTACCGTATTTTAATGTAACACGGATTGTTTTAAAGTTTCCATCTTCAACGATTTCAAACTTTTTGATATATCCTTCATTAAAAAGAATTTCAGCAATAGCTAATTTCATTTTTGAAGCAGGAATATCTACTGTATCATGTTTAGCAGTATTTGCATTACGGATTCTCGTAAGCATATCTGCGATTGGATCACTCATAGTCATTTTAAGGTTGCCTCCTTCCGTTTTTTACCAGCTTGCTTTTTTAACGCCTGGTATTTGTCCTTTATATGCTAATTCACGGAAGCAAATTCTGCAGATTCCGTATTTTCTTAAATATGCATGTGGACGACCACATATTCTACAACGGCTATATTCTCTAGTTGAGAATTTTTGCTTACGTTGCTGTTTCACCTTCATTGAAGTCTTAGCCATGAAGTTTCCCTCCTATCTATTTTGTAAACGGCATATTGAATAATGTCAATAATTCACGAGCTTCTTCATCTGTGTTAGCTGTAGTAACGAAAATTACGTCCATACCTCTAACTTTGTCAACTTTGTCATATTCAATTTCAGGGAAAATTAGCTGTTCTTTAATTCCTAGTGAGTAGTTACCTCTGCCATCAAATGCGTTTGGATTAACACCTCTAAAGTCACGTACACGAGGTAGTGCTAAATTCACAAGACGATCAAGGAATTCATACATTTTCTCGCCTCTTAATGTTACCTTACATCCGATAGGCATACCTTCTCTGATTTTGAAGTTAGCCACTGACTTCTTTGCTCTTGTAAGAACTACCTTCTGTCCAGTAATAATTTCTAGATCTTTTACTGCTGCGTCTAAAAGCTTTGCGTTATCTTTTGCTTCGCCAACACCCATGTTAATAACAATTTTTTCAATCTTAGGTACCTGCATTACATTCTTATAACCAAACTTTTTAGTCATAGCTTCTACTATTTCATTTTTATATTCTTCTTTAAGTCTACTCAACGTTTGCAACCTCCTCTCTTACTATTAGTCGATAGCTTCGCCAGTTGATTTTGCTACACGAACTTTTTTATCGCCTTCCACTTTAAAACCGATTCTTGTAGCCTTTCCTTTATGAACGTACATCACATTAGAAAGATCAATAGGAGCTTCTTTTTCAATAATTCCGCCAGCCTGATTTGCAGCGCTTGGTTTTGAATGTTTTGTAACTTTGTTGATTCCTTCAACAATCGCTTTGTTGTTTTTTAAATCAACAGAAAGTACTTTACCTTCTTTATCTTTATCTTTACCAGTGATTACTTTAACCGTATCACCTTTTTTGATTTTCATAGTTGACATCTTGGCACCTCCTTATAATACTTCAGGAGCTAATGAAACAATTTTCATAAATTGTTTTTCTCTTAACTCTCTTGCTACTGGTCCAAAAATACGGGTTCCTCTTGGGTTTTTGTCATCTTTAATAATTACAGCAGCATTTTCATCGAATTTTATATAAGAACCGTCCTTACGACGAGCGCCTTTTACTGAACGTACAACTACAGCTTTCACAACGTCACCTTTTTTTACAACACCTCCTGGTGTTGCATCTTTAACGCTGGCAACGATGACATCGCCGATAGCAGCATATCTTCTAGTAGAACCACCTAACACTCTAATACAAAGCAATTCTTTTGCACCTGTATTATCAGCGACTCTAAGTCTACTCTCTTGTTGTATCATCTAGGTTACCTCCTTCAAAATATATTGCAAAAATTATTTTGCTTTTTCAACGATCTCTACAAGTCTCCATCTCTTATCTTTTGACAATGGTCTTGTCTCCATAACTTTAACTGTATCACCAATGTTGCATGCATTTTCTTCGTCATGAGCTTTTAATTTATATGTTCTTTTAATAATCTTCTTATATAAAGGATGCTTAACATGATCTTCAACAGCTACAACAATTGTTTTATCCATTTTATCGCTAACAACTTTTCCGATGCGCGTTTTTCTTAAATTTCTTTCCACAACAATAATCTCCTTTCGTTAAGATTCATCAATCAGTGATTTATTTAGACATTTCAGTAATAATAGTCTGAATTCTTGCAATATTCTTTCTAACTTCTTTGATTCTGCTTGTATTATCTAACTGATTGGTTGCGTTCTGGAATCTTAAATTGAAAAGTTCCTTTTTAGCAGCTACTAATTCATCATTTAATTCTGCAGCTGATTTTGCTTTTAAATCTTCTACATACTTATTAATTTTCACTGTTATCACCGCCTTCTAAGTCTGCGCGAGAAACTACTTTACATCTACATGGTAACTTGTGAACTGCAAGACGTAATGCTTCTCTAGCAACTTCTTCTGCTACACCTGAGATTTCAAACATTACACGACCTGGCTTAACAACTGCTACCCAGTATTCTAATGAGCCCTTACCAGAACCCATACGTGTTTCAGCTGGTTTTGTAGTTACTGGTTTATCTGGGAAAATCTTAATCCAAACTTTACCACCACGTTTGATATAACGAGTCATAGCAATACGCGCTGCTTCAATCTGATTAGATCTAATCCAACATGGTTCTAAAGCGACAATACCGTATTCACCATTGGTAATCATATTACCTCTTAATGCTTTACCTTTCATGCTTCCACGAAATTGTTTACGACGCTTTACTCTTTTTGGCATTAACATTATTTATCGCTCCCTTCCTTATTTCCTTTAGTTGGAAGTACTTCGCCTTTGTAGATCCATACTTTTACGCCTAATTTACCGTAAGTTGTATCTGCTTCTGCGAAACCATATTCAATATCTGCTCTTAATGTCTGCAAAGGAATTGTTCCTTCACTGTAGAACTCTGTACGAGCCATATCAGCACCGCCAAGACGTCCTGAAACAGCTGTTTTAATACCTTTTACTCCTGCTTTCATGGTTCTTGTCATAGAAGATTTCATTGCTCTTCTAAAAGAAACACGGTTTTCCAACTGTAATGCGATATTTTCAGCTACTAACTGAGCATCTTTGTCTGGTCTTTTTACTTCTTTGATATCTACTACTAATTTCTTAGAAGTGAATTTTTGAACTTCTGCTTTAATCTTATCAATTTCAACTCCGCCTTTACCAATTACAACACCTGGTTTAGCAGTGAAAATGATAACTTTTACTCTGTCTGATGCTCTTTCGATTTCAATCTTAGAAACACCAGAGCTGTATAATTTATTCTTAAGGTATTTTCTGATCTTGTAGTCTTCTACTAAGTAATCTGCAAAATCAGCTTCAGCATACCATTTTGAGTCCCAATCCTTAATAACACCGACTCTTAAGCCATGAGGATTAACTTTCTGTCCCATTCTTTCCCTCCTTATCTTTCATTAAGCACGATTGTGATATGGCTAATTCTCTTCTCGATTCTATAAGCTCTACCCTGTGCTCTTGGTCTAATTCTCTTCATTGTAGGTCCTTTTTCTGCGTAACATTCTTCAATAAAAAGGTTATCTACATTCATTCCGTTGTTATTTTCAGCATTTGCAATTGCTGATTTTAATAATTTTTCTATAATACTTGAAGCATATCTTGGGTTATAAGCTAAAATACCAAGAGCTGTCTTCACATCTTTGCCTCTAATGGCATCTAAAACGAAACATGCTTTTTGAACAGACACTCTAGCATATGATAACTTTGCTTTTGGTCTCGTTTCTTTATTATTCGCATTTCTTTCTCTTTTAATTTGGGATCTATGTCCTTTTGCCATGATGAAACCTCCTTTCAAACTACATTTATTTAACGAACACCTGAACGTTTTTCGTCTTTTCCATGTCCTCTGTAAGTTCTGGTTGCAACAAACTCTCCAAGCTTGTGTCCAACCATATCCTCTGTAACATATACAGGAACATGTTTTCTTCCGTCATGAACTGCAATTGTATGTCCAACCATCTGTGGGAAAATAGTAGAACGACGTGACCAAGTTTTAATAACTGATTTGTCGCCTTTTTCGTTCATAGAGTCTACTTTCTTAAGTAAACTTGCATCTGCAAATGGTCCTTTTTTAAGTGAGCGAGCCATAGGTTCTAACCTCCTTACGATTTCTACTTTTGGTTACTATTTTGTATTTAAAGTTTTACCGTCTCTTCTTCTTACGATTAACTTATTAGATGCTTTCTTTTTCTTTCTTGTCTTTAAGCCAAGAGCTGGTTTACCCCAAGGAGTAACTGGGCCTGGACGACCAATACCAGTTTTACCTTCACCACCACCATGTGGATGGTCATTAGGGTTCATTACAGAACCACGAACAGTAGGTCTAATACCCATGTGACGCTTACGTCCTGCTTTACCGATGTTGATAAGACTATGATCACCGTTTCCAATAACACCGATAGTAGCTTTACAAATGATTGGTACCATTCTCATTTCACCTGATGGTAATCTAAGAGTGGCATATTTTCCTTCTTTTGCCATTAACTGAGCGCTTGTTCCAGCGGAACGAACTAACTGTCCACCTTTACCTGGATACATTTCGATGTTATGAATCTGTGTACCTACAGGAATTTCTGATAACGGTAAACAGTTACCCACTCTAATTTCTGCTCCAGTTCCACTTACAACTTTCATTCCATCTGTTAATCCTTCTGGTGCTAAGATGTAAGCTTTTTCACCATCTGCATAGTGGATTAATGCGATATTAGCTGTTCTGTTTGGATCGTATTCGATACCTGCAACAGTTCCGATAATACCATCTTTTCTTCTTCTAAAATCTATAATTCTATATTTTCTTTTTACACCGCCGCCACGATGTCTTACTGTTATTTTACCCTGACTATTACGACCTGCTGTTTTGCTTTTTGAAGCAAGTAATGATTTCTCTGGAGTTGTTTTTGTGATTTCAGAGAAGTCTGAACCTGTCATATGTCTTCTGGAAGGTGTATATGGGTTGTATTTTCTAATACCCATTTTAGTCACTCCTTTCAATTTCCGATTATTTGTTGTCACGCTTTACTTGCGTATAGTTTCATATTTGATTTTCTTATAATCCTTCAAAAATCTCTATTTCTTTACTTTCTGCTGTTAATTGAACAATTGCTTTTTTCGTTTTAGCAGTCTTTCCAGATGTTCTTCCTCTTCTTTTGGTTTTTCCATCTTGGTTCATTGTGTTTACGCTCTTAACTTTTGTTCCTGCAAACATTTTTTCAACAGCTTCTTTGATCTGAGTCTTATTCGCTTCTGGATGAACTAAAAAAGTATATTTTTTAGCTTCCATTCCTTGCATACTCTTTTCTGTGATTACTGGTTTGAGGATTACATCATAATATTGAATATTTGCCATTATGCATACACCTCCTCGATAGTAGCAACAGCAGCCTTCGTTACGATAACTGTGTTATATTTTAAAATATCATACACATTGATTGTGTTTGTTAAAGCTGTTTGTACTGTAGGAATATTCTTAGCGGAAAGAACAACATTCTTGTCATTTTCATTAAGAACAACCAAAGCTTTAGATACTTTTAAGTTATCTAATACAGCTTGGAATTTCTTTGTTTTGATTTCATCAAATTTGATTTCATCAACAACGATTAATTTATTTTCATTTACCTTTGAAGATAAAGCAGATTGAAGAGCAATTCTCTTTTCTTTCTTATTCATCTTAAATGAGTAATCTCTTGGAGTTGGTGCAAATACAACACCACCGCCAGTCCATTGTGGAGATCTTGTAGAACCCTGTCTTGCATGTCCAGTTCCCTTCTGTCTCCATGGCTTTCTTCCGCCACCAGAAACTTCTGAACGAGTTTTCGCTTTTTGAGTTCCTTGACGTTTATTTGCAAGTTGGTGAACAACTGCCATGTGTAATAAGTGTTCATTTACTTCTACACCAAACACAGCATCATTTAGTTCGATTGTTCCAACTTCTTTGCCTTCCATATTGTATACAGATACATTTGCCATCTGTGTTTTCCTCCTTTCTCACCAAGCACTAGTTTGCTTTTACGGTCTCTTTAATTGTTACTAAAGATTTTTTAGGTCCAGGTACAGCACCTTTCACTAAAAGTAAATTGTTTTCTGCATCAACTCTTACAATTTCAAGGTTCTGGATTGTAATCTTTTTCGCACCCATATGTCCTGGCATTTTCTTACCTTTGAACACTTTACTTGGGTTAGAAGCAGCACCATTGGAACCTGCATGACGATGGAATTTAGAACCATGAGCCATAGGTCCTCTAGACTGTCCATGTCTCTTAATTGCGCCTTGGAATCCTTTTCCTTTTGCAATTGCACTAGCATCAACTTTATCTCCAGCTGCGAAAATGTCTGCTTTGATTTCATCTGCAACTTTAAATTCTGCTGCGTTTTCAAGTTTGAATTCTCTTACGAATCTCTTACCTGTTACGCCAGCTTTGTCAAAGTGACCTTTTTCTGCCTTATTTACACCATGTCTGTTTCTAATTTCTTTTTTACCAGCTTTGTCAACAACTTTAACTTTTTCTTTCTTGTCAGCAAAACCAACCTGCACTGCATTATATCCATCGTTTTCAACAGTCTTAATCTGTGTTACAACACATGGTCCAGCTTGTAATACAGTTACAGGAATTAACACACCATCTTCATTAAAGATTTGAGTCATTCCTACTTTAGTAGCTAAAATAGCTTTCTTCATTTTCTTACCTCCTGTTTTCTCTACAGCGGATTGCCTTTTTGGCAATCATCCTAGAACAGTTATATAAGTGGAACTTTCGTTACTTCTATATTAACCCTTCAGGATACTTCGTGTTATTTTTGTTTCATTTTGATATCGATATAAACACCAGCTGGCATTTCTAATCTTGATAATGCATCAACTGTTTTCTGAGTTGGTGTTACAATATCGATAAGTCTCTTATGAGTTCTTTGTTCGAACTGTTCTCTAGAATCTTTGTATTTGTGAACCGCTCTAAGAATAGTTACTACTTCCTTCTTAGTAGGTAATGGTACAGGTCCACTCACCTGAGATCCGTTCTTCTTTACAGTTTCGATGATCTTTTTAGCTGACTGATCGATTAACTGATGATCGTAAGCTTTCAATGTGATTCTCATTACTTGACTTGCCATAAAAAAAGTCGCCTCCTTTTCGCACTTTATTAATTCGAAGTACGACAAGCGGTGACTGTACACTCTCCCGTGTGTATCACATGATACCAGCACGTTGTTTCCACTATTTCATGGACATTTTAGATTATACAGTGACTTGTCGCCAGTTTCTTAACTTGACATTCGCTCCACGGAAAACCTACCATATGGTAGCAACCTCACGCTTCTACGCTATCAATGTCACAACATTAGATAGTATACATGAATCTTTTACTATTTGCAAGGATTTTTTTAATTTTTTTATATTTTATATTATGTTTAGCCATTCCCTTAAAATTTATCTAGAAATGGCTAAACTCTAACTGTTATTCTGGCTCAATAAATCGTGTGTCAACTTTATAGGTGTTCCCTACCACTTTAAACAAATCAACTAGTAGCTTACCTCGTTTGGTCAACTGATAGCCATTTTCATCCTCTTTAATGTTTCCCGATTCCAACTGTTCCCAAAACCTTCGATCAAGCATCTCATATTTTTCAATAAACACCTCTTGAAACACTTCATTTAACTCTGTTTCACTGTAACTACGATCTTCTTGTTCCAAATACGAAAGTACAAACACCGATAAGGAACGATCCAAAGAAACCACAACAGTAGAAAGCCATACCATATTAATACTCATAAATAACACAAATGAAATTATAACATCTTTGTAATCAAACGGCGCACATCTCCAAAAATGTTTGCATAACAATTCGGCTATGAGAAGTATTGTTCCAGTAATAATTAATATTAATATAGTTTTATAAAAATATACTCCAATAAAATCAAATATTCCTATCTGAATCATTGCAATGTATAGCAGCCATCCCAATATAAATGCAATTAACTGAAATAGAATAAAATTTATTATTTTTTTCATTTGCAACCTACTTTCTATTTATATGCAACTATAAAATTATCAAATTCTTTTACCTGGTACTCCAGCCTTTTAAAGTAATCGACCTGGCTGCTTTCCCAAATATATACTTTATCTTCTGATAACTTAGGAAGGATTTCTTTTTCTTGGAATTCAAATCTACCAAACGATGCCACCTCCAACCAAATCGAAGGATAGTTTGTATAAACAACGGTATCTAAATATTCTGGTGTAGGAATTTGGGATGCAAGCATTACCTGTGAATGATACGCCTTGTCCGTAACGCATATTGTACCTCGTGTAATATCCATAGCAAATTCAACCGCTTCCATGAGACCTGCATTAAATTCTTTTGAAATTAATTCATTGTAACTTGTAAAGTAAGAATATTCAAAAAAGCCAAAGCCAACTAAGTATATGACAAGAACCAAATAAATGGTGTATTTTCCAATTACTTTACACAGTTTATAAATACCAATACCCGCAAAGGCAATTGTAGGGATATGAAGTAGGTTAAGCTTATTAATATCGCATTTATCAACAACCAAGGCCGCAAAACTTCCTATTAAAAATTGAAATATCACATAGATAAATGGGTTATAACTTTTATTCTTTAAGTTTATCAAACAATTCCAAAGTGAATAGAACAACCCTACAAATACAAAAACAAGTCCAAATTTATAATGAATACCATATTCTGGGACGCTGTTCCAAATGTTTCCGTCATCTTGCAAAAATAATACTCTATAATAGGAATAAAGTTTTCCCATAAACCCACCAGAACCAACTTCACCACTGCGAAAATACGCAATCTTAGGAATGGAAATAAAAGATGTCTTTATCTCTCCTACTATATCATAATTGACAAGTAAAAAAAGCATTAGGGGTAGTGCAAATAATAATATGATAATAGCCGCCCCTATACTTATATAGGAAAACTTTATTTTTTTATGAACATACGCATACCCTATCTGAAAAAGTAAGATAAAAGGCAACAACGTCCATAAGAAAGCATAACAATAAAGTGACAATCCATAAAAGACAGCGGATAAAAGTAAATAGTTTTCTCGTTCAAGTCCAAGTACAAAAAAATACATAGCAAGCAATAAGAATGCGGGTGTGGTTGCAGAATCTAGCCCCCACCTTACCATAACAATGTGCCATGGACTGATTGCAAATAAAAAAAGTGTGATGAAGGCAATCTTATCATTTGTTACTTTCTTCATTAGAAGATATAAAACTACGAGCGATATGATACCTAAAAGTGACTGTGCCAATCGCACCGACCACATATTTAATCCAAAAAGCTTAATAAAAGGAATACTTAACCAGCTATATAGTGCACTCATTCCACTTCCCCAGCTCGTATTGTAAACTGGAAAACGATACCCAAAACAATCGACTCCATAATTAGCTAAAGAAAATGCATCGTAAGCACTAAATGCTTCATCCTGAGACACACCCCCTGGATAGGATGATAAAAAGAGTAATCTAGCCAGACTTCCTATTAAAATAAGTACAAATACTACTATATATTGTTGTTTCTTTACTATTTTTTTTATTTTTTCCATAAGTGTTCTCCTTTTACCGCACTTATAATTTACACAAGAACATTACCTATGTCAAGCAAAAAGAGAAGGGGTGATTCCTTCTCTTTTTCGAATGAGATGTAAAAATTGCACAAATTATTTATCTGGCTTCCCAACGCCCAGATGCACCGCAAGGAAGAACCAGACCCGTCTGCGTAACTGGTAATCCCACTTCTGAAGCTTCTACGCTACCATGAAATCTTTTTAATTCAACCGAAAGCATATAGCTGAGTACAGCTGGAGCAAGCCCAGTTGTATAAGAATTAATCAAAAAGAACAGTGGTTTATCAGAGAGAAGCTGTGAACATAACTTAATAAGAGGATGTATCGCCTCTTCAATCTTCCATATTTCGCCTTTAGGTCCTCTTCCATAGGATGGTGGATCCATAATTATAGCATCGTAACGATTCCCTCTTCTTATTTCACGTTCAACAAATTTCACACAATCATCTACAATCCAGCGAATCGGTGCATCCTCCAATCCTGAAGACGCTGCATTTTCTTTCGCCCATCCTACCATACCCTTTGAAGCATCTACATGAGTCACTTGTGCGCCTGCTTTTGCCGCGGCAAGCGTTGCCCCTCCTGTATAAGCAAATAAATTCAACACTTTAATTGGTCTTTTTGCTTCTTTTATTTTATTACCAAACCAGTCCCAATTGGTTGCTTGTTCAGGAAATAGACCTGTATGTTTAAAGCTAAACGGCTTTAGATTGAAAGTTAATCCTTTGTATCCAATCGTCCATTGTTGTGGTAAATCAAAAAATTCCCACTCACCGCCACCTTTCACACTTCTGTGATAGTGCCCGTTCATTTTCTTCCATCCTTTATTGTTCTTTGGAGTATCCCAAATCACTTGTGGATCTGGACGCACTAAAATATACTTTCCCCATCGTTCTAATTTTTCACCGCTAGCGGTATCTATCACTTCATAATCTTTCCATCCATCTGCTATCCACATAGTAGTTACCTTTCTATCTAACTGTTTTTCTTTTTCCCTCATCCATGCATACTAAACTTACTTTACTTCCTGTTAAGTCAAAGCGTCATATACAGCAAATACAAATACAAAGCACCTAAACAAGCAAAAACTTGCATAGACTGCTTTGTATTCTACTGCACGGTGATACGATAACCATACTTTAATGTAATTTTTCTTCAATAATCTCAATCGCTTTTTGAAGTTGATTATCTTCGTCATGAGTAATGATTGCTTGCATTTTTAATGCTTCATCTAATTCAATCAAGACATCTGGTTCAATACCTATCTTATGAATATTATACCCATTTGGCGTATAATATTTCGAAATGGTCAATTTCATCGCAGTACCATCACCAAGTTCAATTAAGCGTTGTACAATTCCTTTTCCAAAAGTCTTTGTTCCAACTAATGTACCAATGCCATAATCTTTGACCGCGCCAGCAAATATCTCCGAAGCACTTGCGCTATTTCCGTTAATCAATACCGCTAACGGTTTCGTAAACTGGTGCTCTTCATCGGATTTATACTCTTCTTTGTTTCCATACTTATCTTCTGTATACACAATCATACCTTCTGGTAGAATCTGATCGAGTATATTATTAACAACATCCAAATTGCCACCTGGGTTATTTCTTAAATCAACAATAAGTCCCGCAATTCCTTGATTTTTCAAATCTTCTAACGCATTGATGAACTGTGGCTGCGTCACCGTATCAAATTCACTGATATTAATATAGCCTATATTATTTTTCAGCACCTCATAGCTAATTGTGGGAATTTCAATCTGCTGCCTTTCCACTGTTAGTTCAATGTTATCACGTTCTCCTTCACGAATGATGGTTAAATTGACAGTGGTTCCTTCTTCTCCTTTAATCATGGCAACTACACTGGAAAGCTCCATACCTGTTACTTCTGTGTCATCTACCATATAAAGAATATCTCCCGGTAATATGCCTGCCTTTAATCCAGGGCTATTTTCAAATGGCTTTACCAAGGTAATAATACCTGTATTTGCATCTTGTGAAACCGTTACACCAATACCACAATATACACCGTTTGTACTTTCCATCAAGCTTTGAAACTCATCCTTGGTGTAGTATACAGAATAAGGGTCTCCTAATCCATCAACCAATCCTTTATACATTCCTTCTACCAAATCTGTTTCATGTACTTCTTCTAGATAATACTTGTCAATGATTTGTTTTATAACGCTAATCTTACTATCAACAGCCTTACTTCCCACTTCTTTCGTGTCAGCATCATTTGATGTATTGCTTACCAGACTAGCCCTACTTAGGTTAACATCTAAATCAGTATATTTATATATGAATACTACGATTGCTAACACGCATGTAGCGGTAAATAATCCGCCTAAAAAACCTTTTATAAATTTTTTATTATCTTCCACGATGACCTTCCTTTGCCTGATTATTATTAGCCCACATAGTTACGCGGATTTACATAACTTCCGTTTAAACGGACTCCAAAATGCAAATGCGGTCCTGTTGATCTTCCTGTCGTTCCTACTGCTGCTATAGAATCTCCCTTGTTCACATTCTGTCCAGTAGAAACATATAGTGCTGAAGCATGCATGTATATTGTGTATAATTCATCGCCATGGTCAATCATTACATAATTACCCATGGAAGAATTATACCCTGCTCCAACAACAGTTCCTGTGTATGCTGCTACAATTGAACTTCCCGTTGGTGCCGCAATATCAATTCCATTATGAAATTTGTTTACATTAAGAATTGGATGTAGACGATTTCCATAATCACTACTTATCCTCTTACTTGAAGGACATGGCCATGTAAATGTACCACCGTCATAAGTTGTAGTTATATTTACTTTTGTCTGTTGATTGGCATTTGCCTGATTTTCTGCCTCTGCAAGCCTTTTAATCTCTGCTTTTTTAGCTGCTACAGAAGCTTCAAGTGCTGCAATCACTGCATTTTGAGCTTTGATATCAGCCTCATAATCATCTTCTAATTCTTTTGCCGACAAAATGTCGCTTTCGTATTTTGCAATTTGGGTTGACTTCGCATCAATTAAATCAGATACTTCCGCTTTTTTTGTTTCGGTCTCTGCTTTTAAATCAGCCAATTCCACTTTTTCAATTTCTAGCTTTTCTTTGGCTGTGGCTATAAACTCTATCGTTTTCTTATATTCGTCGAGCAGTTCTCTATCGTATTCCGATATCTTTTGGATATACTCAGCTGCATTAAGTAATTGAGACAAAGATTTGGATTGAAGAATCAATTCAATATATGCGACATTTCCGTTTTCATACATGAATTTAATTCTTTTTTTCATAGAATCATACTGTTGTTCTTCCTCTTTTTGTGCTTGCAAAAGCTCTTTTGTGGTTTGGTCGATTTCCTCTTCTTTTTCTTCTATCTGCTGTTCTATTTTTTTCATGTTATCTAATATTTCATTTAACTGGCTATCTAGTTCTTTAACATAGCTCTCCATATTACTCTTTTTTTTCGAAAGAGCGTCGATTGCTTTTTGCGTATTCTCTAATCCGGATTTTAAATCTTCAGATTCAGAATTTGCATTTTCAAGTTCTTGTTCAAGCTGTTCCTTCTCCATTTGCACTTGTGAGGAAGATTTGGCACTTGTTACAAAGGTAAAAAAGTTCGCTTGAAGTCCGATAGTAAAAGTAAGTATAATTACCATATATTTCATATACTTCTTCATGGCACCACCTAAACTTTCAAATGTTTACGTATTGTAATGAAACTACCAAGGAATCCAATTCCAATTCCAATTAATAAGGAAACTGGGGTCAATATTTCAAACACTGAATTAACAGGTAGAAAAGTTAAGACACCCTGTAATATTTTAAATCTTTCAGTCACTAACTGAATAATATTTCGGTACATATAATAAAGAGCGATTAATGGTATACATGAACCAATCAAGCCAATTAAGATACCTTCCACAATAAATGGAGCCCTTACAAAGAAATCAGTTGCTCCAATTAATTTCATAATGGATATCTCTTCTCTTCGTACCGCAATACCAATCGTTACTGTGTTACTGATAAGAAAAACTGCTACTGCAAGCAAAATAATAATAATTGCTAAAGATATGTATCCAACCAATACATTGAAGTTAGTCAGCATATCGGCTACTATTTCAGAACGATTTACTTGACGTACTCCGTCTAACGATTCCAGATAGGTAACCAACGCCTTTTGCATTGATACATCATTTAAATAAATTTCATAACTTGAAGACCCAACAAGAGGATTGTCCCCTTCAAAGCTCGATGCTACACTTTCATCTCCACCAAAGTAGTCATTAATCGCCGCTTGCCAAGCATCATCCTCTGAAATATAATTATATTTTGAAACTTCTACTCGTTTTCCTATTTCGTTTCCTATTGCATCTATTTGCTCCTGTGTGATTCCTTCGTCAAAGAAAACGGTAATAGAAACACCTTCCTCAGCTGATTTTACAATATGCTGAAAATTGGCTACAACTGCATAAAATAAACCTAACAAAAATATACAGGCTGCCATAGTTGCAATCGATGCAAGAGAAAACATCTTATTTCTTACAATATTTTTTATTCCTTGTTTTAAACTATATGCAATTGAACTAATTCTCATAAGCGTACCCACCTTTTTGCTCGTCACTTACAATTACGCCTTTTTGCATCGTAATCACGCGTTTTTGCATTGCATCAACGATTTCTCTATTGTGTGTAACCACAAGAACTGTAGTTCCTCTTTGGTTTGCTTCTTCTAGAAGTTTCATAATTTCCCATGAGTTTTTAGGATCTAAATTACCAGTAGGCTCATCTGCCAATAGGATAGAAGGTTTGTTCACTAAGGCTCTTGCCAAAGCAACTCTTTGTTGCTCACCACCTGATAATTCTTTCGGATTTGCTTTATATTTTTCAGCAAGTCCTACCATAGAAAGCATAGCAGGCACCTGTCTTTTAATGTTTTTTGTAGGTATTTGAATCACACGTTGTGCAAACGCTACATTTTCATATACATTTCGATCCTTCAACAATCTAAAATCTTGAAACACTACTCCAAGTTCTCTTCTAAATTTAGGAATTTGTCTTCTCTTTAAACGTCCAAGATTTTTATTATTAACTGTTATCTTTCCTGTTGTTGGCTCTAATTCTTTTAATAGTAGTTTGATTAGGGTAGATTTTCCAGAGCCACTACTGCCAACAATAAAGACAAATTCACCTTTTTCAATACTAAGACTTATTCCGTTAATTGCAGGTGTTCCAGAAGAATAAGTCTTACTTACATTTTCCAGTTCTATCATTTTTACTCCTTAATTAATAATCCAAAGTCTCCATGTACTTCATATACTTCACGACCATAAGTGCAATCTTAAAGGTTATTGCATCTTCAAAAACTCTTAAGTCAAGGCCTGTACTTTTTTGTAATTTATCCAATCGATATACTAATGTATTTCTATGAATATAGAGCTGTCTTGATGTTTCTGAAACATTTAAGCTATTTTCAAAAAATTTATATATGGTAGTTAATGTCTCTTCATCAAAATCATCTGGTGATTTTCCATCAAAGATTTCTTTTATAAACATTTTGCAAAGTGGAATTGGTAGTTGATATATTAATCTTCCTATTCCAAGTGTACTATAGGCTATAATATCTCTCTCACTAAAGAATATCCTTCCTACATCAAGTGCCATCTTTGCTTCCTTATAGGATCTAGATACTTCTTTAATCTCATTTACAATGGTTCCATAAGCAATATGAACTTTGCTGCCATTGGCATGGAATAAATCCAATATGCTTTTGGCCGTTTTATCCATATCGTCATATCCTTCGTTTTGCCCTACCTCTTTTACAACAATGACACTCTTTTCATCAACTGCTGTAATAAAATCTTTTGTCTTTCCACCAAAGAGTCCGCGAACAATCTCTAGTCCATTGATCTCTTTTTCGCTGTTTAACTCAATGATAAATACAACTCGTTTTACATCCGTATCAATATGCAGTTTCTTTGACCTGTTATATATATCTACAAGTAACAGGTTGTCTAATAATAAATTCTTAATAAAATTGTCTTTGTCAAAACGCTCTTTGTAGGCAATTAGCAAATTCTGTATCTGGAACGCTGCAATTTTCCCAACCATATAGACATCTTCACTTCCACCATTTGCAAGCAAAATATACTCTAGCTGATGCTCATCAAATACTTTAAAAAACTGATATCCTTGCATCACTTGACTGTCAGCAGGTGAATCCGCAAAAGACATTACAACATCCTCGTATGCCTCCGCCTCATGAAAGGTTGTAGCTAGTACATTCCCATCCGTGTCCATTATACATAAATCTACTCTTGTAATTCCTTTTAGCCCTTCAATTGTGTTTTGAAGTATTTGATTTGATATCATTACACTCTACTCCTTTAACATTGGTATAATTTTAATATACAACATTCACAACAAAAAATTTTGATGTTTTTCGTTACAAAATATCCTATCCTATATTTTAATGCAAAAGTGCAAAAAAATAAAGAGGAAATACGTGGCTTTTATGCATTTTCTCTTTATTTTTGTCAGAAACTTGATTTTTTCAGCTATACATAGTTCACAACCGTGCATTATGTCGCACTTATCAGTTCAATTTAAATTCTATAAACCCTTCGCCCAGCACTTCTCTGGCATCACTAACAATGACAAATGCTCGTGAATCAATCCGAGTGACGATTTCTTTTACCTGTACAATTTCTTTTTTTGAGACAACACATAGTAAAACTTTCTTTTCTGTAGAAGAATACATTCCAGTTGCATTCAACCCTGTTGCCCCTCTACCAAGTGAGGTCATGATTTCCTTTGCAACTTCATCGTGATAGTCTGTTATGATATAAGCTAGTTTTGAGAATTTTAGCCCCTCCAAAATCCCATCCGTAACCTGCGATACCACTACTATTGAAATAATGGCGTATAAGGCTTTGTTTAATCCAAAGATATAAGCACCTGCGAGTACAATAGCTGCATCAATTACTTGCAGTATTTGAGCTATGGTATAGTGTTTTAAATAATGTTGGATAAATGCTGCTACCATATCGGTTCCACCTGTAGTCGCTCTGGCTAAAAATACTAAGCCAATTCCAACACCACTAATAACACCACCAAAAATTGCAGCTAAGATATAATCATCTGTCAGAATATTAATTCGTGGCAATACATAAAGCCAGAACGATAATAGCACAGTAGAATAAAGAGTTCTGGCAATAAATCGAAACCCTTTTACCTTAATTCCAATTAAAAAGACAGGAACATTTAAGATAATATTAGTAAGCCATAACGGTATATCAACTAAAGCTTTTAAAATGATTGCAATTCCTGTAAAGCCTCCAGTAACCATTGTAATCGGGTCATAAATTGAATTTATTGCAAGTGCCATCAAGCATGTGCCTAACGTCATGAATAAATAATCCATATAAACCGGTCTGTTACCTGGTATTTCCATGTTTAATCACCATTTTCATATTTTTTAATTTTGCTAATCAGAAGTTTTTTCTCAATTAATTTAGTTAGCCAGTTGTTTTTTAAGTTAAGATCACCCAATTGAAAATCATCTCCTAAACCTAGCCACACACTAGCACTAATCTTATTCTTATTTGCGATTATAAAATTTTCTTGAAAAGGCGAAGATAATATGGACAAAATCACATCAGGAGCAACACTGTTAATTTCATTTACAATCGAATCCCAGTCCTCATCATAGCTATTAATCGCATACTTACCAGCAATATTTAATCCAATATGCCTTTTGGTAATCATCTTCATGTACTTATCCACGTCTTGTTCTTTTTCTCCAAGAACGTAAATTGTCTTCTCTTTTTCTATAACCTTTTTAAAAAACTGAATAAGAAATTCTCCGTCAGAGGCTTCTTTAAGTTTTCGTTCATCTTGTAACCCCGCCGCCTCAAGAATTGCTTCATCACCTGCTACTGTCAGATCTATCTGCCTAATCGCTTCTTGAAATTCCTCATCATCTACAGCATGTAACAGTGTTGGAATTTGTATCATACTTATAGTATTCATACAATCATTATCCAAATATTCATCAATTAAGCTTTTACTTTCTGCAGTCAAATAATTGTCAATTATGACGCCAAGTATATTTATTTTATTCTCCATACCTTCACCTTATCAGTTCTAATGATTAACATTTGTTTTACGACATTAGTACTAATTATGTTTATTTTATAAGAATTCACTAATTCAATTCAATCTAGTATATCAAACTTGGTAATATTTTTCAATTCATAATTACACCGAACCTAAAATTGCTAATTAAGCTAAAAACTAATTTTGTTGATTTTCCTTTTTTATTGTTGTATAGTTAACAAAAGGAGGTGTTTCAAATGGATATTCCTTCATTATCAATTGCACTAAATCAAAACAAGCTTATGAATCAAGTCTCTGTTGCAATGCTTGGCAAGTCGCTTGATTTGACAGAAACTATGGCTGATAATATAACTGATATGATTGACTCCACTTCTGGCGCTTCATTAGCTGAATATGGAATTGGTGCTAATATTGATATTTCACTTTAACCAAAATGTTACAGAGCCACATGCGGTCTCTGTAACATTTTTTGAATTCCAGCTATTTATAACTCAATATCTATTGTATTGTCTATCGTAGGATCATCAATATCGTACTGTGTATTGTTTTGTTTTTTTGTGTTTGATGTAATTACCTCTGTAAAAACCATATAAGACAAACATACAACAATACTTATAATTAATGGTATACTAATCGCTCGTTTGAGCGAAAATTTATCTGCTCCTTTACGAATCTTAAAAACTGCTCTTAGGTGATTCTCTCGTTTACAATGTTTTGCAATCCAGATATATACACCAATGGCCAAAGCTGTTGTTCCGATTGCAATAATACCATATAGACCCGCTATCATCATTAAGTACTCAGGAGTGATCTGAGTTTGCATATCTTGAGTGCTTTGCCCTAATACATTTAACATCTTATTAGAAATAGCCATTCCAACAACACTATTGCCATTTATGATAAAATGAGCAATTATCGTAGCATAAATGCTTCCTGTCGCTTCAATAATCAAGGCAAAAATAATCCCAAGAACAAATGCATAGGAAAACTGATTAAAATTAAGATGCATAAGACCAAATACAACACCACTAATCATCACTCCGTATAATACACTATCTTTACGATACGTATGAAACAACACTCCACGAAATACGAGTTCTTCACTAATAGCTGGAATAACAGCCATTAGCAACAAATTTAGTGCCAAAGGGTTCGACATCATTTTTTCCCCTAAAGCCATAACATTGTTTTGTGAAAATAGCATGGACATGGCATTGATAAATGTAACAAGTGGCATGGTCAAAAAGGTCATTAGTATCACCATAAAAATAGTCGGTAAATCAATTTTTTTCCAACGAATTAATTTTATTGGATTGGTTTTGGTAAGAATTAAATAAATAATTGCTGGTATTATAATCAGCAACTGACTAAGTAATAATCTTTGATTCATCGATAAATCAACTTTGATTCCTATTATGTCTAATATAGAAAAGCACAATACGATACCTATATGGGCAAAGACCATAATAAGAAATAATATATCTGCTTTTAATGTTTGTCTCATTTACAAATCCTCTTTTTTTCTATTTAATAAACGACAAGTCCGTTTTCTTTTTTCTTAGAAGGGTTTTGTATAACAGGGAACTTCTATAGATCTTCCTATTATATAAAAAGGGAAGTTCAAATTGAACTTCCCAACATTAATTGAATCTAACCATTAATCATGAAGGATACAAGCTTATCAATATCTTCTTTTTCATATGCAATAATTTCAAGTTCCGCAATTTCACCATCCGAAAAAATATTTGCCATAGAAACATATTGAGAAAGCTTTGATTTTAAGTTCAATCTGTCACCTTCACCCGTTACAAGTTCAACTCGACCTGCACAACTGTCAATAACTTTAAAAAATTTGTCTACATCTTTAATATTTTGAACCTTCATAAATTCTCTCCTTTCTGCTAATGATAAGCAGATGTATTAGGACTTCTTCCTAGTGTTATTATACCTCAAATAACGATTTATGAAAAGATTAATTTATGAATATTTGCTGAAATTAATTACTATTTCGTTGCAATTGACTCTACTTCTAACAAAACATCTTTTGGTAGTCTCGCAACTTCAACGCAAGATCTTGCTGGATATACTCCTGTAAAGTACTTAGCATATACTTCATTGATTTTTGCAAAGTCATTCATATCTTTAATAAAAACAGTGGTTTTTACTACATTCTCCATGCTAGTTCCACTCGCTTGTAATAAATTTACTAAGTTAACAAATACTTGTGTTGCTTGAGCTTCTACCCCTTCTGGAATCTCTCCCGTTTCTGGATTAACAGGAATTACCCCTGATGTATATACCAGTCCGTTTACTTCAATCGCCTGTGAATATGGGCCAATTGCTGCTGGTGCCTTGTCTGTACTGATTGCTTTTTTCATTTTGAATCATTCCTTTCATCTTTTTTTCTATTATAACAGCAAAATCGCCATTACTGTAATAAATAAGTCATTCTCTTTTATTCTTTATCTATTTGGTACATAAATTACATACCATTGATCTTCATATAACTTTTGATAAAGCTCACTTTCTCCAAGAGAAACTGCTATCTGATATTTTTCTTTATTCCAAAATCCACTTTTATCACCCTTCATATCTCCTAAAACAATAACTGGTAAATCCCCCTCTTTTATTCCTTGTTCTAGCTGAGTATGAAAGCGATCCATTGTTAAATATTCTAAGTCCGGCCAAGAACTATCAAAAAAAGGCTTCATGTCCGTAATGACACATCCTATATTAAAGCTTCCAAGTTGTAACAACTCATATTCTTCATAAGGTAATAAAAGTTCTTGCAATCGATCGATTAATTCTGCCCTTTCAACTGAAGTCTTAATACCTGCAAATTCTTTTGCTTTTATTCCTTGCACCAAAAACTCATTATCACTATCATGGTAAACAAAAGTTGTCGCATAGTGGTAACCTGCCGAAAGAGGATACACCACACTAAAAGAAGCGCTCAAGATGAGAAGCAAAATAGCACAAGGTACCAGCCACTTCTTTTTCTTCTGAAATTTTTTAAGCTCTGATAATGTTTTATATTCCTTATTATCACGACTTACTAGCTCTTTTGCAAAACGAATCAAAATACATACCGTAAATGCTAGTGGCAATCCCATGTAAACTCTATAATACGCAACACCAGTATCCGTTCCTATGGTAAGTATTCCCTCAACAATGACTGTTGAAAGACACATATCACTAAAAATGATGTCTTTTTTTACATAGTAAAGTGCTCCAATACTTCCAATTGCAATTGCCCCAAATGCAACAAATACATGTGCATCCAGGTAGTCTGCATTGATTCCCATAAAAAAGGCAAGAATACAGGTGATTATAGCACCCAAAACACATATAATTCGAAATTTTAGTATTGCTTTCATTTTTACGAATACGCTATTATCTATTATGATAGCAACGACAGCCAAAAGCAATAAAACACTTCCAATCTTTAACCAGTTTCCTGCACCTCGTAACATACCTCTATAAAATAGTGAAATAATTCGGACTAATCCATGGGAAGAATCATCACCACCACCTACTGCAGTAAGCATTAAAATATCATCAATAAATTTGTCAAATCCTAAAATCCCAATCGAAAGTAAAATACTAAAAACTCCACCAATTGCTCCACCAAGAACCATCCATAAACATTTTGATATTGCTTTTTTTACGCAAAGCAAGAGCGTTTGCTTTTTATGAAGTTCCGTAAAAGAATAGTGCCAAAAAACAACCACAACTAGCCCTAATTGCAATATGTTTGGAAGCCTTACAAAAGTGTTAACTGCAAAAAGGATTCCCGTTACTACAATCAACTTATTACTATCTATCCTTAGTGCTTTTATTAAAACCATAATTCCAATTGTTTGCAATAACATACTAATCGCATTCCAGTTTAAACAATGAACCCAAGTGATTCCAAAAAAACTACCAACTAATACACACGCCAATAGGGGGATACGAGGCATATAATCTTTTAAGAAAAGATAAATTAATATTGCGGTAGCAGTATAACATAGCCAACTTGCAATGTTTAATGCAAGTACTTGATAACCAGGCATAATATGAAATATAATTCCACCTACTACTTCTCCAAATAAGTAAAATAACTCATTCACTTTCACACTCTTATCAAACAAATAACGATATTTTGTAAGATAAGAGCAAGTATCCTGCACATCAATTCCTTTGTTTATATATGGAAGAAACCAAATTATCAGTATGACAAACAACGCATACGTAACTATCTTTTCTCCTTTAGTTAACATATCTTTTTTCATTTACTTCTCCTCTTTTCCCATATACAAAAGGTAAATATTTCTCTATTGCCCAATCTATTGGTACTAATATTACAATAGCCAGGAATATTTTGACAAGCTTTTCTCCTATTGTACCTGCCACCCCAAACCGTGTAGCCAATATGCTAATTATTTCGAATACAATTAAGTGTAGTGCCAATATTCCAATCGTATGTCTTCCAATATATTCAAGCACGACCGCAACATTTTTTAAATTCTTCTCTATCCACTTTGAAAGAAACATAACACTCATTGTTCCAAGACTACCTACTAGCAAATAAAGCAATACTGACTTCCCGAATTCTCGAATCGACATATTAACACTTCCATTTAAAAAGGAAGAAAGTGTAAATACCAATACAATCATACAAATATTGATTGGCTTTTTACACAAACGTTCAAATAACTGCTCTCTATCCAATAACCGTCCAACATGCAAAAAAGCCACACTGATAAAAGCGGTATCAATACTCCAAGGCAATAAAATTGGACAAAAATATTTGAAAATAACACCAATCAAAACACTAATTGCAAGATAGCAAACTTCCTTCTTTTTATTTTTATCCGCTACTTTCAAAATGATCTTATATATAACAAGGCTTGTAAATAGTCCTGTTAAAAACCATAAAGGAGCATTTAAGGAAGACATTAAATTTATATTATTGGCAGGAACCTTCACCAAAACATCCTTTTCAGATGCATAAAGAGCATTTCTTGAATAAAATGCTCCAATCACTGGAAAAATTGCTTTTATAAATGGTTGATGTTCTACTATATTTTTAATGGAATAAGCACCTGCAAGAAAAAGCTGAAAACATAGATAAGGAATAAGTAGACGCTTTGCTTTATTTTTTATAAAAGCAGCGAGTGATTCCTTTGTACTCTCCTTAAATGTATAGCCAGAGAGCACGAAGAATACAGGCATATAAAACATGCCACCCAAAAAAGTTACAAGCCCAAGATCAAGCATCACATGATTTACTAATACAAGCAAAATCCCAATTGCTTTTGCAACATCAATCCAGATAATTCTTTTTGTTGTTTGTAATTTAGTCATCCTATCCTCAATCCTTTATTTTTTCAACTACTTTATTACCCACTTTTGTACCAATCGGTTCAACATACTTTGTAAACACAACCGCGAGAGAAAAAACGATAACAGCGGTTACTAATAAATTTATAATCATAATGCTATTATAACCAATTTTTCCATCAAGAACTAGCAGAAACCACGCTGAAAAAGTCGCAATCACAGGAAAATGTATCAGGTAAATTCCAAAACTGTACTTTCCTAAGATTTGAAATATGTTATTATTTAGCAGCTTTTGCATCCATTTACTATTAAGTAATACCCAAAATAAAAGAGTCGTACCAATCACATAAAATATAATTACTCTTGGCGTTCCCAAATATCGATAAAAGGTATGGTTAAGATTCTGACCAGCTGCAGGATATGTTGCAAAAACCAAGCCGACTAAAGTCGATATAAGTAGAATGAATTTATTCCTGCAAAATCGAACCAGTGAATGTTCTTGGTGCATCAAATCACACAAGAACATTCCAATAAATATACTTACATAAAAGCTACGTATGCTTACCAAAATCAAAATAACATATAAAACATCTCTATACTTCCATTTTCCAGTGAAATAAAGTATTGTATAAACCATCAAAGAACCAAGAAACTCATACTTAATAATCCATAAAACATTGTTATAATAAAATGGCTCTCCCAAAAAAGCATCAAGAAAGATTTCCTTTAATAATGTTAAAACGGTTGGGGTTTGACGGTTAAAGTTCATAAACCAATCTTGTGATTTGGAAATCACGGCTGCTGCTTCGTTGTGATAAGCCCCCATTTTCATTAAGAAAAAGGTTACTACTTCTAGGAAAATAATAGGTATAAGCAGTCGAAAATAACGCTTCACAGCCGATTTAACCAAGTAATCTTTATTCCCTGTCTTAAAATATTTTATACTAATCACATATCCACATAAGATAAAGAAAATTTGAACTGCCAACTTACCATTATATAAAATATTTAACGGTGTTACTGCAAGATGTGCATCTAAATTGCCAGGCATATTTGCTTCTATAATTTTCGTACTATATAAAGCAAAGTAAAACGCATAGCAAAAATGGCATAGAAAAACCATAAGTGCTGCAACTCCCCTTAACCCCTCTAGATATGTCAGCCTATTTTCTTTCATTTAAACAGCTCCTTGCTCCATTTTAACGCTGATATGTTTATAAATACTTCTTCCAACATCTACAATCAAAAACAAAATTACGAACGAATAGAGAAAAGTTGAAATAATCACATTTGATTTTCCTGCCTCTACCATATATTTTGTTAAGAATAGTGTGTACGCTGCATATGATACAATCTGATGTAATATTGGAATATAAAACTTATCCATACGAAACATAAAATAAATGACTGCAACTACATCTGCTATGTATCCATATCTTTCGTGCATAAAAGGTAAGAAGTAAACAGTTAACATTGCAAAAAATAAGAATAACGCAATTATGAATTCACTCGTAATTTCATAATCCCTTCTTTTTTTAGCAAAAACATAAAGAATACACATTAATATAGCAATAATTAATACTTTTCCCGCCGAGGAAAAAGGTCCTAAAAAAGCATCCGAACCATAAATATAATAAATATTAGGCCAGTTTAGGCTAAGTGCCCATACGTCAGTACTTCCTTGATCTATATAGATTCTTAACAAATCAAACAGTGGACGTCCTGCAATCCAAGCAGGTATAATTCCAATCAAATACATAGCTGGCATAAGAAAGAAATGCTTTATTTGAACACGATTCTTTACCCAAAGAATAATAAGTGCAGGAAAAACAAATAATGTTTGTAACTTAAATGCAAATGCTATACTATAAAATAACATTGCAACAAAAGGTTTCTCTTTCATAAAATAATACATACAAATTAATAAAAGCATCGTATATATCACATCGCATTGGCACCACAACGCACTATTATTTACTACTGTTGGAAGCATAAAAACGATTGCGTAAGACGCAATTGCTTTAGTTTTATTTTTTGTTCCTTCATATACTATTTTACCTGCAAATATCGCCATGATAAAATCCAAAATACACATTGTAACTTTATAAGAAATCATTGGATGAAATGGAAGGAGCGAAATCAGATACAAAAAATACATAAATGGAGGAGTATAGTCATAAAAATTCATACTGATTGCTTTGAAACCATGTTCGTAAAACATTGCCAGCCATGGTTCCCAATATCCAGTATAGTCTTGTGACACTACATGAATCACAGACTTTCGTAACATAATCCCAACAAATGTAGTTCCAATCCCTAATAATATTTGTAAAAAGGTTAGCTTTACTTTACCCACTTTAAATTCTTTCTCTAGTAATACACGAATAAAGTTATCCATTCGCCTCCTCCTTTTTCCAGCTTAATTTAAGTTCTTTCCCGTTAATATAAAAATAAATCTCTATACCTGCTAATATAATTAGCCCAAACTCAACAAATGCATAATAAGGAATCGGGCCAGCATAATCATAACATAGATACTCCATGTATGCAGAAAACGATAGCATAATGTGAATCAGCGGATAATAGAATCGTTTCACTGTTGTAAATGCGTATAAAATTGCTAAAATATCTGCCAAAAATCCATATCTTTCATGCATGTGTGGTAAGAAATAAGCAGTCACCATTGCAAAGAAAAATCCTGTCAGTAAAATAAATTCCGCATTCAACTCATATTTTTTATGAGCCATATAAAACATCAATAACATTAAAATCCCAAGTATAAGCCAAATACCAGCTTTTTCGTATTCTTTGATAAAAAAAGTAGTTCCATATACCTGATATATGTTTGACCATTTTAAGGAAAGAGAGTATGCATCTTGCATTCCTTGTGCCACATATATATTAATTAAATCAATCAATGGTCTTCCTGCAATCCAAGCTGGAAGTATACCAAGAAAATACATTACAAAAAGCCATAAAAAATGCTGTATTTTGACTTTATTCTTAGCCCATAATATAACAAATAGCGGAAATATAAATAACGTTTGAAGTTTAAAAGCAAAAGCTATTCCATAAAAAACCATAGCAAGACTTGGTCTATTTTTAAATATCAAATATAGACTAATCAAAATAAATGTAACATAAATAATATCGCATTGTGCCCACATTGCACTATTGGCAATCATCGTTGGTATAATTAAGAAAATACTGTATACCCCAATTGCTCTAACTTTGCTTTTTGTTATTTCTAAAATAAGAAAGAAAGCAACCAATGCTGCTAAATAATCAAATATACTACTAATCACTTTATAAGCGAACATCGGGTCAACAGGAAGCTTACTAATGAAATATAAAATATACATAAAAGGTGGTGCATAATCGTAAAAATCTGTTGCTAATGCTTGAAACCCACCTTCTTTGAGTGTCGCAATCCATGGTCCCCAAAAAACCACCCAATCATCTGTTACAATCAAACGAAATACATATCGAATCAAAAATCCTGCTACAGTCATTCCTGTTAGTAGCAAGATATCTAAAAAGTCAAAGGTAATTTGACCAATTTTTATTATTTTTTTATCCATTAGTCCTCTAAAAAAATTGTCCATACTATTTTACTTTGCCCTCATTTTCCATTTTTTCTATACTATCAGCAGTTTCCATATCCTTTTGTCTATCACGGCTTATTTTTTCATCAATTGCTATTTTTTGAGCAAGATCATTTAATTTATTCTCAAGCTGAGAATGTTCAATCGTCTGCATAAATGCCTTAATTAATAAAATAAAGATAATGACTAAAAAGACAAAATTTACAGGTGCCTGCATTCCAATTATATTAGTAGGGATTGTAACAAGAACAGGGAATATGCTGATTAAAATTAACAAAAAGGATAATATAATCCAAAAAATAGCATATTCAATTTGTAACTTTGAATATCTGATTTTTCTAACAATATACAAAGTTGTCATCAACGAAGCAAGTATTAAAATAATTCGAAATGCAAATGACATATCGTTCTCCTCTCCTTATTTTCTCTTTCTAAAACTTTGAATAAATAATATCGATATAAGCATACGAAGCATATAAAGCATAGAACGGCTAAAGTTAAGATAACTCTCTCCCTCTAAACGCTCGTCCATTTCTACTTGCACTTCCGAAATAGTTGCACCTTGTTTTATAAGATATGAAATGGTATCTGGTTCAGGACCATAATTCATATTCAATGCAAATTCTTCAATCATCTGTTTGTTAAACATCCTCATCCCAGATGTAGGATCTTTTATTGTTTTACCCGTGGTTATTTTCATAGCTACAGAGATTATATTACTTCCAAGCATTCTAAGCGAAAAAGGTTTTTTCTTACTCACAAATCGTGACCCAATTACAATGTCATACCCTTTTTCAATTTCATCCAATATAACATCAATATACTCTGTCTTATGCTGCCCGTCGGCATCGAATTGAATGGCGTAATCATACCCTTTTATATAAGCATATTTAAGGCCTGTCTGAAAAGCACCTGCAAGTCCTAAATTAACAGGCAAATTAATTAATTCAAAACCGTGATCTATGCAAACCTTCGCGGTGTTATCCTTGGAACCATCATTTACAACTACGTAATCATACTGACTGTATTTTTCTCTAATTTCATTCACAACTCGAACGATGTTCATTTCTTCGTTATAAGCTGGTATAATAATCAGTTTCTTCATAGATTCTCCCGTTTCATAAATTCAAAATTTATTCTGGCTTTGATAATAGCATTTATTTCCTCTTTTTGCAAGTCAAATACCCGTAGTAAACTTGCGGCATAACCCTTCATAAAACACGCATCAGACGCCAAAATTCAAGCATTTTCTACTCAGCTTTTATCGTGCTCTCATAGAACTTAAGTTTATCTTACAAATTGTATAAGCACTCTTAAAATTCTACAAAAATCTGTAAACCAAGCAAATGAAATCTTATTTTCCTTTAAAGCCATATGTCCTTCTTTTAGAGAACGAATATAGGCTTTTAAACCGTTCGTACTTGTTCCCCCATGGGACATCTTTATCAAGATTTCTGGAATATAGGATAAGGATACCTCTTTATCCTTTAGTATTCTTATCATATATTCGTAATCAGCAGATACCTTGTAATAAGGCTTGTATAGTCCGTATTTGTCATATACTTGCTTTCTAAGATATAGCGTAGGGTGTCCTGGCATCCAGCCAAAGCGGATATCTCCTTGACCTTGCTTCCAGGTTCGAACCACTTTATCTCCCTCCATATAAAGTAAATCCGCATGAACTCCATCTGTCTTTTCTTTCTCAATAATCGCAACCATTTCAGTGATTACACTAGACCTTGTAAACTCATCAAAGCAACAACCAATGATATCTCCGCTTGCCAGCCTAATTCCCTTATTAATTGCATCAAAAATTCCATTATCTTTTTCCGATATCCACTTAATATTTCTACCAGTACCTTGTTCTAACTCTTTTAAATATTCCACTGTACCATCTAAGGAGGCACCGTCAACTATGATATGCTCAATATTTTCGTAATCTTGCTGTTTCACTAAATCAATGATACGTTTAAGATTATCCAAATCGTTGTAGGTTGTTGTTATAACAGATACTTTGGGGTTACTCATCATCTTACTTATCCTCATAAACTTTCCGATATAAATTCATGTATTCTTCAAATCTATCATTCTTATTGTATTTCTTTGCTTTTTCTATACATTTATCATATTTTTCTGGGTGCTGGCAAACCAATTCAATGGCTTCTTTTAGTAAGTTAATATCTCCTTTTGGCACTACCATTCCACATTCTTCATCTACAGACTCCACACTTCCACCTGTAGCAAATGTAATCACTGGTGTATTACAAGATAAAGCCTCCAAATTAGTTGTTGGAAAATTATCTTCTAGTGTGGCGTTTACATAGACACTAGAAAGAGAATACAGTTGTGCTAACTCATTCACATTCTGTGTTCTGGTTATCCCTACTATGTTTGAAGGTAACTCCTTCATTTGTTTTTTATTTAAGCCAACTAAAATAATTTGATATTCCTCTGACAAAAGATGAGAAAGCTCAATAAAATACTTTAATCCTTTTCTTGCTTCCCACATATTTGCCACACCAAGAATGACATGTTTACTATCAAAACTATATTTCTTTGTTAACTCACCTTTTACTGGCTTAAACTGCTGCAAATCAATCCCATTATAGATGACTTCAACAGGATACGTTTTTAAAAACGATTGTGCTACATAATCCTTTAGCCAATAAGACGGAGTGACGATGGTCATATTTTGAACTCCATTGAACAACTCCTTCTTTTTTTTATAATTAAACAAGGAATTATCATGTAACAAACCATAAGGATATGCACTTTTATATTGCTCACAGTGATGACAGCCAGTTTTCCACTTATCACACTGTACATAATCAAAGTATGCACAATGTCCCGTAAAACTCCAACAATCATGGAGTGTCCAAACCACTGGTTTATTTTTTTGCTTTAAATATAGAAAAAAAAGTTCTATGTTTAAATAAAATCCATGAACGTTGTGAAGATGTATGATGTCTGGATTAAACTGCTCGATTTCTTTGATTAGCTTTTTCGTACTTTTTGTGGACGCAAAACCATTTGCACCTGTAACAAACTGAAATAGTACGTGATTATAAAAATCTATCTTAGAGTTCACCTTAATGCTTTTTATATCTGCAGGGGCGCTCCCTCTTCCATAGGCAATCATACACTCATTGCCACTTTGTTCTATTACTTGATATAAGTCCGTTGCAATTCTGCCTACGCTGCCACTGCCACAGACTGTGTTCACCTGAAGAATTTTCACAATTTTATCTCCAATCCAAAGTCAAAGCGGATTGTAACAATCCGCCAAGATTACTTATACTAATTCACAATCCCAGACATCAACTCCACTGTCTTGAAATACGGTACGAATTCTTTGTCTGAGTTCTTCCTTTGTGTATCCTTTTTTTAATATCACTTGTAAAAATCCGCCTCCACCGGCACCACATATCATTTTTCCTGCCAACATATCTTCACAGCTTAAAAAAATCTGATCGATACAAGTATTTGTGCAGCCCATATCAAGACGTTTGGATAGTTCCCAATGTTCATTTAACAGCTTGGTAAATGCTTCAATATTTCCTTTTTCTAACTCAAATTTCATCATAACTGCTACTCGTTGTATTTCATAAAGTACTTCGATGGAATTTTCATTAGAAGCAATGTATTTACCAACCACTTCTCTAAGAAGATTTCTAGCTAGCCTTCTTTGTCCTGTATAAATTAAAGCCATTCGCTCTTGTAGTTCTTTACGTACATCCTCTTCAATGTGTATATGCTCTGCTTGAATTTCTTGAATCACACCTGGCTTTGTTGTAATCAGCTTAATCCCTCCAGTTAGTCCTCCTACCTGGTCTTGCCAACCGCCACCAGTGCTCATAATTTGTTCCATACAAAGAACTCTCGTGTAAAGTTCATTTTCACTAAGCGTATTGCCAAGAAATTCTGCTAATCCTTTGATACACGCTCCTGCTAATATGCTACTAGTTCCAAGTCCTGAGCCTCTTGGAATTCCAACTACCTTTGTTGATAAATAAAACCCACTTCCTAAGTTATCCAAAACGGTATCAAACTCTATCTTTTCTTTTCTTGGAATCACCGCACTAGCAATGAGTGCCGCCTTTTGCAAGGCAAATGCATCAAAAGGATCGTTACAGTTTTGTAATTCTTCGATAGAGGTAAACTCTTTATAGGACCCAGAGTCTGTACTTGCAAGTGCAATACATGGTTTATCAATCCTTTTAATGGTTACCACAATAGGATTGATTCCATTTAATTTAATGGCTGTATTTAATACAGTTCCGCCATGCTCTGTACAGTATGGAGGAGTATCAGACCATCCACCTCCCCAATTAATTCTAACTGGAAGCTCCACCCTTACATAATCTTTTTGAATTGCAATGTTTTCATCATAGGTAAGTGCATCTGTCATAGCATCACAGGTGGTATCACAAATAGCCTTAAAGCAAGCAGACTCTAATTCTTCTCCTTCGTGACCTTGCACCATTTTTGAAAGATAATAATAAATACGCATCTTTATGCTAAGTTCACTTTGCTCTGCAACCTTTAACAGTTCTTTTTTCGTCTGTTCAAACAGTCCAGCTTGTCCAAAAACAGAAATGGCTTTTTCAATGTTTTCTCTATCTTTTATTGCATTAATGAATTGATGCATACGAATCTTTTGATCCAATTCATTCTGCCAGGTAATAATCTTTTTTACGTCTGCCTGATTGAAGCTTTCAAAAAGGCTTAACCGCTCACACGCTAGAAATTCTTCTTTATAATCTTTACCAAGTATCCCCATTTCATACAATTTCATCGCCCATGTTAATGCTTCTTCCATGGTGTCACATACTGGATATAATTTGGCAAACCAAATGTAATGTTCTTCCTCTTCCCATAAGTCTTCTTTTGCTAATCTTGCATTCTTTAAAAATTCCTGAAACTTAATCATCATAAAATCAGTATTTTCTTCCAGCAATCCTTTGGGATTATCATTTGTCGCATAAATTCTTACAACAAATCGCTTATCTTTTAATTGTAGCCCATGTAAGGTAATCCCTTTTGGTATCTGTCTATCTTTAACTATTACATTTGAAATTACACAATTATCTTCAATGACTGAATTGCCTAAAATATAACTATCTTCAATATATGACTTTGAGGAAACAAAAGATTCTTCGCTCATATATGCGTTACTACATGTATAAGGAAGTTCTCGGTTATCATTCGTAAGTACTTTTTGGCACCAATCTAGGAATTCATAGCTTGTAACTTCTTCAACCATAAGTTTTAATAATTCCTTGGTTGTACCAAAATGTATAAACTGTGCAGGTGAAACACTTAAAAGCTTTAATTTATATTTACTTAACACATCCCATATCTGGCTTCTGCACTCTATTAGCTCCTCGCAAAAGCTTCCTTCTGGTTTCTCTTTAAAATACTGCTCTTTTGTAGCATGAGATGCCAAAGGAAACAAGAAATCACCATAAAAGCTAATTCTTGCTTTCTCATTTACAAATTGATTGAATTTATTTGGATCAATTTCATTATTGGAGCAAATCAGCGAAAATAATGCGTTTAAAACATTACTGTCGAGTAAGATTGCCCCTGTATCTAAATCAACGCATCCTTGCTTATTCACTGCACCAATATGAGTTAATTGCTCAACTGTTTGTTTATGAAGAAAATCTCCTACATTTCCATCTTCATCACTTAAAAAAACTCCATGATTCTTACCAATTTCCACATCTTCTTTGATTGAGATTGCTGCTGCTCCCTCAAATTGAAAATCAATCTGCAAAGAATTAAATAAAAGCAACACATCACCCGATAAAACCAGCATTCCATCCTTTATACGAGCTGGAATGCCAGACATAGATATTATAAACTCATCAAATAGAGTCGATCGATTCCCATTTGGAAGAAGTCTTGGTACTGGTGAAAATAATTTACCACAAGCGGAATACTGTGGAACCCTCTTGCTATCTCCGCCTGAATGTATCACTAAAATCCTCTTTTTTTGAAAACATTCATTGGTATCACTGTTCTTTCGAATATATTTCATTACATTAAAAGTGGCTCCACCAGAGCCTACTCTTTTTCCCTCTGGGTCAGGCAATACCGCATAATGCGTAGAAGCAGGAAGCAGTCCTTGCTTTAAGCGATTTTCAATTTGTATTTGATACGCTTTTGCCTGCTCTTCATTTGATGCTGTCAGAATTACATAATCCCATTTTATAAAATATTTTTTGGTCAAAGATCTTTCATAGTCCGCCCACGCATCCTTGTAGCTTTGACGCAAAAATAGGTTTTTTATTTTTAAAGTGTTCATTCTTCCTCCCATGATGTGTATCATTTCATTATTTGCATAAACCCAATCTTGTGTGATATAATACACTTAGCTTTCCAAAAATATTGTTGATACATTCTTGGTAAGCTTTTACATTTTTCAGTAACAGGTTTTACCTGTTTGAATCCATTTGAAAGCAGGACATACTATGATAATAATACAACCTTCTGGCGGTTTATGCAATAGAATTAGGGTAATTAATTCCGCATATGAATTAGCTAAAAAACGAGGTGATAAACTGACCGTTCTTTGGTTAAACAATGCCGAGCTAAATTGTCCTTTTGAGTCTTTGTTTGCGCCCGTAACCGAAATTAAAATAATTAACATTTATTCCAATATGAATTTTAAAAAAATTTTACTACAATTAAGTTCTCAACAAAGATTTAATAACACTATGATTGAAAATAACAAAAAGGATGGTGTATTAAACGAAGATTTTTTTCAATCTTTGAAAAAAAGAGTGTATATTTCCACCTGGGAACATTTTTATCCTTCTAGTGATTATCGTTTTTTTAAACCTACGAGGCAAATACAAGAAAGAATTGATGCGATTACCTCTCAATTTGGTGACACTTGTGTTGGAGTACACATTAGAAGAACCGATCATACATGGGCTATAGAAAGTAGTAAAACAGATGGGTTTGTCAATGCAATAGACAAAGAATTGACTCAAAATCCAAAAACAAAATTCTATATTGCTACTGATGATATAAATGAAGAGAATTACTTACGAGACAGATTTCCTGATGCAATTATATCAAATCAAAGTAAAACACTATCTCGAAATAGCATTGCTGGTATGCATGATGCATTAATTGATTTGATTTGTCTTTCAAAAACAAATAAATTATTTGGAAGCTACTATAGTTCTTTTACGGACGTCTCCGCTGATATGGGGCAAATTGAAAAAATAGTAATTCGATAAAAAAAACGCATACATTTCCCACTTTCATGAAATGTATGCGTTTTTCTTATCCTTTCAATCGAAAGAACACAAAGGTAATCAAAAAGCAAACGTGATACATACGATACTGAATCAATTTAATATATACTTTTTCAGCCAATGACAACTTAGGCATATCATAGTGATGAATCGCTTCTCGTACTTCAGGCATATTAAATATTTTTTTTAGATTCTTAATCACAATCCGATAACCTGATTTATAATTCTTCATAATCTCACCTTTTATTCCTAATATGGTAAGACACAAGAAATCATTTGTAATTTGAGTAGAAAAGTCATATACATTTTTCTGAACCGATATATTTAGAAGTTGATTCATAGTCTCTGCGATTTTTCCCACATAATTTTCATCATGCTTGCCAGTCATGGATTTTGCATTAATCCAGTAATGATATGGAAAATAATTCTCTATCATATAAACTCGCTTGGCATCACATAACACAGGAAATGTAATCTGTAAATCTTCTCCAATCGATACAGATTCACTGCAATAGCTCATATTATCCAAAAGAATCGTTCTCTTATATAACTTCGTGACTCTGGCTGGTTGAATGGTTCTCCCAAAAAAGCTACCATCGCTTAACAAAGTCGGAAAGATTTCTACTTCTATCTCCTTTCGTTCATAAAGCTTTTCAGCTAGCTTCGAACTTTCCGTCTTGGTCTTTGTTCTGCCATCTTCAAATTCATAGACCAGACCACATATCGTAACATCTGCATCGGTTTCTTCAGCCTTTTTTAATAAAGTCTCAAACATATCTAAATCAACCCAGTCATCGCTATCAACAAAGCCGACATATTTACCAGAAGCCTTTTTAACACCAGCTTTCCATGCCGATGTAAGCCCTGCGTTTTGTTTGTGAATTACCACTATCCTTTGATCTTCCCTAGCCAAATCATCGCATATCTTTCCCGATTGGTCGGTTGAGCCATCATCCACAAGAATGATTTCTATTTCATTTAGCGTTTGCTTTCGTATACTTTCTACACAGCGTATTAAATATTCCTCTACGTTATATACTGGTACAACTATACTTACTTTTGTACTCATAAAGCCTCCCTTCATGAATCCTCATAATGCTCCATGACTTTTTCCTTTAAAACAGGAGCTTGATACGCTTTTAAAATCTTTTGATAAAGATTTGGCATAAATAAAAATAAAATATAGCCAACTTTTGTTCTAATCGGAAAATCTCCATATTTTTTAACATTATACATTGCTTCTTTTATCTTGTATTTTAAGTCTTTTTGCTCTTTTTTTGACTTCTCAAGACCTTCCTTACATTGAAAAAATAAGTCGATTACACCATCTGCATAGGCCCTGATTGCTGTCGGCATGATATTGACTAAACCCTTTTCCTCTAAAAAATGAAGTCGTTGCTCCACTGACCATGCCCAGTCTAATCGTTTACGATTAAATTTTTTTCTGGTTATGCTTTCGCCCCCCACAAAGTAACCATATAAATATCGTTTGACAAATACCGCTTTGTTCGCCTCATAATATAGTAAATGCGTGGTTGCCTCATCCTCATGTATCCTTCCTTGCGGATAGCGAATGTGCTCAAACAACTTTCTTTTATACAGCTTATTCCATGCAACAACAAAGAAAGCACCATCTGGTGAATACATATTCTCAATCATTTCGATCCCTGAATAGACCACCGATTCACCAGGCTTATGACTCTGTGTCATAATGTCCCCTTTTACATATTCGTATTTGCACATAGCAATGTCGCTATTGGTTTCAATGATTGCTTGGTATAAGCTCTCAATAAAATCAACCGCAAGGTAATCATCGGAATCTACAAAGACAAGATACTCTCCCGTAGCTATCTCAATACCAGCATTTCTTGCACCTGAAAGTCCTGCATTCTTTTGATGAATCACTATAATCCTATTGTCAATCTGCTTATATTCTTCACAAATTGATGGACAATTGTCTGGAGATTCATCATCGATTAGAATAATTTCCATATTAGAATAAGTCTGATTCAAAATAGAATCCACACATCTTCTCATATAATCTTCCACATTATAGATAGGAACAATTACACTTATTCTCTCACTCATAGCTCTAATTTCCTTTCAAATCTGAACCATTTCTTTTCTTTCCATTATTTTAGTTAATGAAAACCACGAACCAAAATAAGAGCCCACTTCCTTAGATAAATCAAAAGATAAATCATATGTTTTCTTCTACGCTTAAAAAAATAATTAATAATTTGATAGTCCACTTGTAGCTTACCAATCTTTTGATTTGCCTCTTGTATATAAGCATCTTTCATATAGGACGAGATTCGCTCAAGTTTTTGACTTCTTGTTAAAGAGGTATCATAAGCTAAGCCTTCTATTTCATCCAAAAACTCTAAAATAAACCTTTTGTGAATCACTTGCAATCCTTTTTCTCGTTCATTGATTCTTTCATTTCCTGATTTTAATAAAATTGTTTCGTAGCTTTGTTTCACACTTTCACAGATTTTTACTGCAATCTCATATTTATCTTCCCGTTTTTTACTAGAAAGAGTATCTTGTCCCTTTTGCTGTACATAATAATATAAAGGCTCTTTTACAATGCCTAATACATCCATTCCTTCCATATAGCTAAGATTAAATAATAAATCTTCTCCAAGACTTAGACTCTCATCAAAACCTTTTTGAATACAGTCTTTTTTATATAGTTTATTCCAAGGCATATTTAAGTAGCCAGCCTCATATAGTTCTAAGAATATCTGGGGATGTTTCACGAATGTATCCGAAGCTTGTTTTGGAACCTTACTAATATCACGCTCTAAAAATAAGTGATGATATCCACATATAACCAGTTTTGCTCCTGTGTTATCCACGCACTGCATTAGTTTTTCACACATAGTTGCTTCTATGTAATCATCACTATCTACAAATTGAATGTAAGAACCCTTCGCAAACTGTAATCCATAATTTCTTGCTTTGGATACTCCCTCATTTTCTTTCTCTAAAACATGGATACGTGCATCTTGCTTTTCAAAGCTTTTTCCTATCTCTAACGAAGTATCTGTAGGCCCATCCATAACCAATAAAATCTCAATCTCTTTATAGGTTTGCTGCATTAGACTTTTAATACATCTATGTAATGTTTTTTCACTGTTGTATACAGGGACGATAATGCTTATCAATTTATTACTCATATCATCCTCCCTATATTGGTTTGATTATTGTTTTACATGTGGTTTCTCTGGATTGATAATAAAGAGTATTGTCAGGTACAACTCCTTTTACAATACTTCCTGCTGCTATTACACAATTATCTCCGATTGTTGCTCCCTTTAAAATAACGCTATTCGCTCCAATCCAAACATGATTTCCTATGATTACCTTCTCTTTTGTAAAGTGACTTAAGGAATTTTTATAGTCATGGTCATGATCCACAATTACCACGTTATTCGCAATCTGACATCCATTTCCTATTTGTATTTGCTCCATACAAGTCACGGAGACATTGTTATTAAAAAAGCACTTGTCGCCAATTGCTATTCTTCCTTCTTCTGCTCGTAACGTCACATTCATTCTGCTCACCAGCTCTTTGCCAATGGATATAGATGCTTTTTTAGAAATACGAAGCGTAAAATGTTTATCAAGTGACTGCACTGGGCTGATTTGGAAACGTCTCCCATACTGCATCTTCCATATAATAAGTTTTGGTATGGTCATAAGAGCTCTAAAAGCTAGTTCAAATTGCACAAAAGCACCTCCTTGGAATAACAATATAAATTTTACACTTCTAATTTTAAAATTTATTCACTGATTGTTTCACTTTATCCATTATGAGAACTCTCTCGTTTCGAGTCAAGATAATAAAATAATTCAATATGACTGCCAGTATTCCAGTTGGGATACCGATTAAAAACAATCTAAAGTAACTATCTATTGGGATGATCTGTTTTGATAACATTCCTAATATTACAATGCTTCCAATGGATACAAACCCCAAGCCGATATCAGAATAAAAGCGATACCATTTGACACCTAACGATTTGGCGGCATACATTGGTGTAAATGTGAGATTTCGAATCAAACCGATTACAGTACTTACACCTGCAACTGCGTAAATTCCTAAATTGGTGGTTTTTAGAAGTATGAACACAATCAACGTAGTTGATACACCCGACAGTAACATTACAAGCGAATTTTCTTTTACTTTCTTTGTGATGATAAAAACATGGTAAAGCACTTGGATACTCATACTTACGTATAACGTACCAACTGATAAAATGGTTAAACTGTATAATACATTAATATTTTCCTCAGGCATCCATAGTCGATAAAACTCTTTTGCGTATATAGTTAAGAATGCCAATGGAATACTTAAAAGAAAAATGAGCATCCTATTGCAACTTTTTATGACTTGGACCAACTCCTCTGTGTCTTCTTTCGCATAAGCAATCGTAATCTGCGGATTAAATATTCCTATTACACTACCCATAAGAGTAGATATCGTTGACGGTAATACTTTAGAATATCCTATAACTGCTGCTGCTTGTGGAGATATAAAAATATTAGCAATCAACAAATCAATTTGGTCTAATAAAACTTGTCCAAGCCTTGTGATTGAATTCCATAGTCCTAAAGATACAAGCTCCCAAATCTTCTTTAAATCAAAATATTTTCGATTAATCTTTATATCAGGTAATAATTGTGTCGTAAATCTACGATTTGCAAAAGATAGATATATCGTACAAATTACGGACACAATACCACAATACCACAAATACGGCCTCAAAAATACATATGCGCCCACTAAAAGTGCCGCTCGGATTAATTCAGACTGTATTGTTTTTACAGCTAGAAGATCTAGCCGATTTGTTGCATAGGTAGCAACACTAAAAATAGACGTAATAATAGTAATAAAATAATTTATAAATACAAAGAAAAACAATAATTTTACATCTCCAACTAAGGAAGAAGGTTCAATATTTATTATCTTATCTAAAAATGTAATAAAAACCAGAGAAGGTACAATCAAAAATCCACTTGCGATAACATTTGAGTAAAATACAGAGGTAAAATACTTATTTGCTTCGTCATAATTATTTTGATGAATATTAATTGTAATAAACCTACTTGCCATTGTGTTCAGTGCTGAAACTAGTATCTGTACATACATTATAAAGCCATTCGCAATTTGTATATAACTATAAGCAGTTTCTCCAATATTAGATTTCAAATATGGAGTTAATACAATATTAATTCCCATGTAAACAAATAAGGAAAGCAATTGCGCTGTCAAATTTATTACTAATCTTTTTTTATCCATATATAGCTCCTTGTTAATAATGCGTAGAAGGAGGTTTTATTCTTCTACGCATTTTGTTAGAAACAATGTGGCTTTAAGAAAAACACATAGGTTCCATATAAATTGATAAATATAAGAATTGAAAAAATAATCTTATAAAAATTTTGTGTACTTATGTTTAACTTACATTTATTATTTTTAAACACAAACATCAATGGTAAAAGGAATGGGATATAATATCTTCCTTGTACGCCACTAATATAGTTGGCACCCACTTTTGTAAAGGTAATATACAGACCAGTCCATACCAAACTTGCCATACCAAAAGCCATAATACCTAGAAGAATTCTCCACCTTGCATCCAACTTATATTGTCTGTCTTCCTTTGTCTGAAACAAAGAACCACCTACCAATAATAAGCTACTAAGCACTGCAAAAACCGTTGGAAAACGCCCTACATAAGCATACAGCAACCATGTCGATGTACCAAGAATATAATCAAACGCAGAATTTTTCAAGCTTCGAAGCAATACTTTTGTATACACGAAGGGTTCTTTGAAAATATGCTTAATTTGTTTTTCAAAATTAGCTCCTGAAGCACGTTTGTCACCTAAAAACTCAGTACTTTTTTGTAATTCAGCCGTTGCACCTGTTGCTTCAATTGGAGACTTATAAATGGTAATTAACAGCATTCCAACTATTACAACGATGCCCACTCGAAACAACGCACTCTTCCATTTGGAGTCGAATTTTTCTTTAGGAAGAAAACATAGCAATAGCATCATTACAATATAAATAACCTTCGACCAGGTTCCAATCACAAAGCATAAAATTATGGCAAGTGCTGTATACCACTTCATTTTCTTCTCTTTATCTAATATTTCATTTAACCATAAAACAAATCCCAAAAATACAAATGCTGTAACGACAGCATCATATGCATAGGCCGTAGCTAAAAATAAAGGTGTAGGAAGAAGACCAATCATCGCAATATAAATCTTACCTATCTTAGACAAGCGTATCGCGATTGCCATTACCAATGTGTAAAATAGTAAATTGCCAAGCTTACCAAGCATATATCCGATAGAAAAAGGAAGGCCTAGTATTCTTGCAAATGCAAGCATAACAGACTGTGGCAAATAAGCCCTGACATTGTACTGCACGAATCGTTGCTGATGTTTTATATCCGCAACAGAGTAATCATTCCTCTCTTGCGTATAATCTTCAAGCCATTCTCTTTCTTCTATCGTATCAAAGCTTGGAGTTACATTACCTTTCATCTGAATTGCCGCCTCTGTATATTGAATGGTTTGTCCAAAGGAGGCTCGGTACGCATTATCAAAATGAACATATTCATCCCAACTTAGCTGATTGGTTCCATTAAATAAAATGATAAATCCACCAAATATCAGAGAAAAGATAACAAAAACCAGTTCAAGTCGTCTCTGAAATAATTGCTTACTTCTTATTACAAATGCAATCGCAAAGATACCACCAATTAAAAATAGAATTCTTAGGTAATTGATTCGAAATCCATTATTGATTGATATCATTAAACCAGCGGTTGAAAATTCACCTTTGGTTTTAAACGTAACAATCATCTGATCAGCCGATTGATTTATATTCGTAGCACTTTTTTGAAGTCTGTAGTTCAACGAATCGTAGAAGGTATCACCCTTTTGCTTTCCATCCTTCATTAATACTATTTCATATCCCAAATCATCTTCCGACGGGTATGTTACCAAAACCTTTTTAATATAATAGTCTTTGCTAATATCAAGTGTAATCGAGGTCGAATATATCTTTCTACACAAAACACCGTCATTATCGATTAAAGTTGGATCAATCGTCTCTACATACTCCTCTCCATTTACCTTAGCGAGAAGTTTTGCATTTTCGATGTTTAATTCAATCTCTTCTATTTGTTCCTCGGTAAGTGGAACCAATATTTCCTCGGTATCCAGATGAATGTCTTCCTTATTTTTATCAAAATCAAATACTTGTGGGTCATTTGCCCGAAAAACAGAGTGCCAATTAAACCCAAAGCACTCTATGAGAAAAGAAAACAATACAATTCCAAGAATGATTAAACCATTTGTAATCCAACTGTTATTTTTTCTATTCATATGCTTCATTCGCTTTCTGTTTCTTCTTACTCTCAAGTGTAAAAAATACTGTCATAAATACCGCTAACATAATCTTTAGATCAAAAACCAACGGATGTGTTTCGTTGATATAAATATAGCTTGCTTTGATATTACCTTTGATACGTGTTCCATCTGCAATTGTACTTACCTCTTCTATCTCATCTTGATTCGCAATAAGTGCAGGCGCTATTGACTCACTTCCTGTATAGAAGAATTTAATTTTAATATCTCCCATGCATTCTTTCATACCTTTAAAAGGAAGATAAACAAATTGCCCATCTGCAATATCTTTAAGCAGTTGTTCTCCGCTCCCTAAATGAACGGAACCATCCTTGTTATAAACCTCATAATGAACCTTTCCATCACTAAATTCAGCGCCTTCTTTTGAAATAAAAACTTGTATTCCTGCCATTGGTCTCTTTCCAGTGTTACAATTATACTCAACAACACTTCCCTGTGTGAGAGGAATTTTAAAATCAGCATTTTCTTCAATATTTATGTCGCTTGAATCAAAGGATTCATTTGGAAATAGATAACTTGCTATTATTCCAATGATTGCAATGGCGATACAAAGCAAAACAAACAGTTTCCCATATTTTTCAAACAGCAATATAATTTTATCTTTCATATTTTTACCCACTTACTATTTTATACTAAGGCGGTTAATTGCACTAAACAATGCCCTAATAGAAGCTCTTGTAATATTGGAACTCACACCAACGCCATACGTTACCTTTCTTGTCTCTTTGTCCATCACTTGAATATACGCCGCCGCCTTTGCGTGTGACCCTTCACCTAATGCATGCTCTGAATAATCTAGCACTTTCACATCGATACCTGTTTTCTTCTTTAACGCATTTCGAACTGCATCAATTGGTCCGTTCCCATCTTCTTCACTAATAATAATTTCACTATTATATTTAAAAGATAACTTAGCATGTGTATCACTATCCCCAATATCAGTAATCTCACATTTAGCAAATTCATAAGGAGTATTCAATACTAAATACTCTTTTGAGAACTGGCTCATAATTTGTTCTGGTTCTACTTCTCCTTGTCTTTCAGATAGTGCCTGAATTACATCTGCAAATTCCTTATGCATACCTTTTGGTAACTTATATCCAAAGAAAGTATCCATAACAAAAGCAACCCCGCCTTTACCTGATTGGCTATTAATACGTACGATTGGTTCATATTCTCTGCCAACATCACTAGGATCGATTGGTAGATATGGTACTTCCCAAACAGATGCATTTTTTTCTTTTAATGCCTTTACTCCCTTATTAATCGCATCCTGATGTGAACCAGAAAACGCAGTAAATACAAGTTTACCTGCATATGGATGTCTTACATGCACCGGTATTTTACAACATCTTTCATATACTTCTATAATTTCATTGATGCAATCAAGTTCTAGAACCGGATTGATTCCTTGAGAGAACATGTTATAAGCAAGTGTCAATATATCAACGTTGCCTGTTCGTTCTCCATTCCCAAATAATGTTCCCTCCACACGCTCTGCACCTGCAAGCAGCGCAAGCTCTGTGGCAGCAATACCAGTCCCTCTATCATTATGAGGATGAACACTTAAAAGAATGCTTTCTCTGTTACTTAAGTGCTTGTGCATCCATTCTATTTGATCTGCATAGACATTTGGTGTTGTCATTTCAACGGTTGCTGGCAAGTTAAGAATCATCTTGTTATCTGGTGTTGGTTTCCATTCTTCTTGTACTGCATTACAGATATCCAGCGCAAACTCTAACTCTGTTCCCGTAAAGCTTTCAGGTGAATATTCTAATATAATACTGCCATCAAATTCATTTGCATACTTTTTTACAAGTCTTGTTCCTTCTAATGCTATTTCTTTTATTTGCTCCTTACTTTTTCCAAATACCACTTCTCTTTGCAATGTCGAAGTAGAATTATAGATGTGTACAATAGCAGTTTTTATACCTTCTAAAGCTTCAAACGTCCTTTGAATGAGATGCTCACGGCACTGAACAAGAACTTGTACCACAACATCATCTGGAATTAACTTACGATCCACTAACTGTCTTAAAAAATCAAATTCAATTTGCGACGCAGCTGGAAAACCAACCTCTATCTCTTTAAATCCAAGCTTAACCAAAAGTTGAAAAAATTCAATTTTTTCTTCCACCACCATAGGTTCAATAAGAGCCTGATTTCCATCTCTTAAATCAACACTACACCACGTTGGCGCTTTTCCTATTTGTTTGCTTGGCCATTCTCTCTCACTAAAGTTAACAACGGGTACTCTTTTGTATTTTTTATAGTTTAACATTACTATTCACCCAAACCACTCTCAACAGCTTCAACAAGGGCTTTTAATGCCTCTTCTTCATCTTCTCCATCACAGATTAATTCAATTTCATCTCCTGATTTTACACATGCTCCAAGTACGCTTAACACACTCTTGGCATTTGCAGTGTTTCCTCCATAACTAAATGTAATTAATGATTTAAATTGCATTGCTTCTTTACATAAAATCCCAGCTGGCCTTAAATGTAATCCTGTCGGATTTTTAATAACCACTTTTTGGCTTACCATATTGCAATACCTCCATTTTTCTCAAGTTTTCTATATTATAGTCTTCGTAATTAGTTCTGCTAAATCCGTAGCTTCCCTTTCAATAATCTCCTGGTCTTTCCCTTCTATCATAACTCGAACCAGAGGCTCCGTACCAGATGGTCGAATCAATACTCTTCCTTCTCCCGCAAATCGTTCTTCAATTCTTTGAATCGCTTCTGCTATTTCTGGATATTCCATATATTTATCTTTTTTATGTGTAGGAACCTTGGCATTGACTAAAGCCTGAGGCATAACCTCCATAATCGATGCAAGTTCGGATAGTGGCTTCTTTGTATTTACAATGACTTCCAATAAATGCAGCGCACTGATCAATCCATCTCCTGTTGTGTTTTCATCAAGAAATATAATATGACCTGACTGCTCGCCCCCAAGATTTGCACCTATTTCAATCATTCGTTCCAACACGTAACGATCTCCAACTTTAGTTTGTTCTATGTTAAGTCCATTTTTTTGTCCCATTAACATAAAGCCTAAATTACTCATAACAGTAGCTACAATGGTATTATTTTTTAATCGATTCGTTTCCTTTAAATAATAGCCACAGATTGCCATTAATTCATCGCCATCTACTAGCTTTCCATTTTCATCCACTGCAAGCAAACGATCTGCATCACCATCAAACGCCAAGCCAAGCGCTGCTTTTTCATACACAACTCTTGCCTTTAGCTCCTCCATATGAGTTGAGCCACAGTTTGAATTAATATTGGTGCCATCTGGATTAATATGGATAGAAACCACATCAGCTCCCAATCCTTTTAAAGTTTCAACTGCCGTATAGTAGGCTGCACCTTCGGCACAATCTATTACAATTTTGATACCAGTAAGATCAACATTAACTACAGATTTTGCAAACTTTACATAGTCATCTTTTGCATCATATTTATATTCAACTCTTCCAATCTCTGCTCCAATTGGCATACTTATATTTGTCATCTGGTTATTGATAAGCGCTTCAATCTCATCCTCTAAACTATCTGATAGTTTGTAACCTTCTGAATTAAAGAATTTAATTCCATTAAACTCCATTGGATTATGTGATGCTGAAATTACAACTCCTGCGTCCACCTTATATTTTCTTGTCAAATATGCGACTGCAGGCGTTGGGAGTACTCCTAAATATATTGCATTTGCACCAACCGAGCAAATTCCAGCCATTAGTGCGTTTGCAAGCATTCCACCCGAAATTCTAGTATCACATCCTACTATAATGGTAGGCTTATGTGCATTCTCTTTTGTAAGAACATAGGCACCCGCCTGCCCAAGTTTCATAGCAAGCTCAATTGTCAGCTCACTATTTGCAATTCCTCTTACTCCATCAGTTCCAAATAATCTACCCATTTTTTCTCCATTCATTCCCAATTATTGTCTATTTGTACTTGTATTACTTTTTGTTATTACTGCCTCTACCGTAACTTCTCCATCTATTTGGGCATCTAATTCACCCGATAGGGATAAACTAACTGGTAGCGTCTTTGTTCCTGTCTCACTTATATCCTTTAAATCTATACTTGCAGTAATATCATCCGCAGTAATTTTACTTATATTTTCAGCAAGCCCTTTTACCTTAACTATGATATTATCATTATTTGCATAATTAAATGATAGTCTAGAAGACAGATTTGAAAGCTTAATATTATTTTTTGATAGTTCAATGTTCTTCGTTGTCTTCTTCTCTAATATCGCAGTCACTAATATTGATGCTTCGCTAGAATCTACTAAGCGCACGGTACTAGGAAGATAACTGGTTATATCAACAATTTGTTGTATGTTATCTGTAGCTCCATTGAGATTAATCGCATCTTCATCTTTATTAATATCCAAGGAACTAATTAGAGCAAGTTCTTCCTCATCTCCTGCTATTGTAATTGTGTCAGGTGAATATACACTTTCTACGTATTGATAATCATCTGACGGTGTTCCCTTAACTTTAAAATTCAAACTAACTTCTTTTGTTTTTAACAAATCAACGGTAACAGATATTTTATCAGTTGAGTATTCAAGACTTGTGGCTTCTATTACATCTCCATCGCTATCATAAAATTTGGGAGTAGCTGATTGGCTAATCGTTGTGGTCACATCACTTACTTCCACTGTAACCATTACTTTATTAATTTTATTTACAACAGACGCAGCTCCTGTAACTTTTAAAACACTTGGAAAACAAGTTATATCGCCTACTGCATACCCTTCCACCAATGTACCACTGGTAGATGTTGTAATTGCAAACTGTTTTGTAGCAGAGTCTTCCACACTAATTTTTACCGTTTGTGTTTTTGGAATAATCTCGCTAATTTTATTATTATTTTTCGTAGCACTTATTTCAATAATTGGTATGGTATCCATGACAATCATTTCTTTCATATCGGCAATCGCTACAAAGTCAGATGATTTCATATTGGCAAGTGCAGATCTTCTGCCTTTTACCGTTATACTTATCACATCACTGTTATCTATAATATCATAGACTTTTCCTTGGTTTTCAATTACAGATTCATTTCGGATTGTAACTGCTACGTTATTAAATGATTTTTTTTCCACTGGATCGATAATATTTACAACAATAAGCCAAAGCACAATCGCAAATAAGGTGGAAAGGATTTTTAAACCCCAGTTATGAGTTAACTTTTTTTTCATTCTTAACCCTCCCTTTTGTTTTTCGAAATCTTCCACCCTCAATACTTTTATTTTGCAGTGCATATAATTTACTTCGTAAGAATTCTGCATCCACATTACGCGTCAACTCGCCGCCCATAGCAATTGAAACTTTTCCAGTTTCTTCAGATACTATAATCGTCATAGAATCTGAAACCTCACTAATTCCAATTCCTGCCCTGTGTCTTGTTCCAAGGTCTTTACTTAGTCCCATGTTATCTGACAATGGTAAGTAACAAGTAGCTGCTGCTACACGATTTCCTCTGACAATAACAGCTCCATCATGCAATGGAGTATTATGTTCGAATATATTAATCAATAATTGACTGGATATAATAGAATCGACTGCGATACCGGTATTCTCATAGTCCATCAAACTAATATCACGCTCAATGACGATTAGTGCTCCTGTTCTTACGCTTCCCATTTCAAAAACTGCTCTTGTAATCTCATTTACAGTCTTATCGCTAAATCGTTCATCACCGTTTCTTTGTGCATCGATCGGAAACAAACTGGTCAAAATATTTTTTCTTCCAAGTTGCTCCAGTGCCTTTCTAAGCTCCGGCTGAAAAATAATAATAACTGCTATGATACCAACATTAATGGTTTTACTTGCTATCCATAATATGATATTCATCTCAAAAATGGATGCAAATAAGATGAAAACCATTAAAAAAATAATTCCTTTAAATAGCATCCACGCTCTTGTATTCTTTACCCATAACATGATTTCATATATTACAAAAGCGATTAATATTATTTCAATTAAATCCGTAACTTTCATATCAGGAAGGGACAAGCCAAATAAATAGCTTTCAAAAAAGTTTTCTATATTACTCATCTCATCACACCCTTTCCGTCTTTTTTATTTCAAATCTTTCAATTCATTTTCCAAATCAATTTCCTCTGTTAAAGATAACGAAGTTCTCTTAGTCATCTTTTTCTGTGGATTTATTCTTTTTACCTTCTTTTCTCTTGATGTAATACTTATCTTCGGTATTGCTTTTACATAATAATAATATTCATCATCTTCAAATTGTACATGTTCTGTTCTTGTATAATCCACGTGAAAAGCCATGAACTTAACACAAAACGCAAGTCCAACCGAGATACAAATGCCTATAATTAACCATAAGATATTATATGATATATTAAGCATATAGTCACAAACAAGCATAATAAGCAAATTGGTTATTGCTCCAAGTACAATTGCGATACTCCATGAATAGTCAATGGAAAGCCTTCGAATTAAATATACTACTAAAATTGTTACCGTAAATGCCAAAATGCAAACAAGCATCTCTTTATTATTTAAAATGTTATCAATTAAATAAGTATAAGTTTGTAGCATATTACTTGCTTCTGAATTATTGATAACAGAAGCGTTTTGCTTAACTGAATACATTAGATAATACAATATCACTCCAAAGGCGATAGGAAAAGCTGATAATGGAGTACCAAGTAAACCACCAAGTAAGGGTAAGATAAATGGTATTTTCAACATAAAACCAATTGGTGTTAATAGTACCAGATAACTTTCTTTCGGTGAAAATCGATAATACAATAAAAACATGAGTAAAATAATTGCTAATGCAACTAAAGCAACGGGTAGCGAAGCTGCATAAAAATGTGCAACCATAAAGATTGCTGCCAATACTAACACCGCATTAAATGGTAAAAAGGTAGAGGCTAAAGCAACCATTATAACAAGAACAGGGTTTGTTAGCCTCGTCATAAATCCAATATTCGCATTTATAGTTGTTAATGTAATAAAAGTCACAATACATTTTATGAATGGCCTAATATACATATCATGCTTACTGTAAAATATCTTAAGCTTCTCTCTAAATTCCAGTAAAATGGTCATGTTCAGTTTTACCTCCTAAGCTTTTTCTACTGTCACTTTCATATCCTTCTTTTTCGTATAGCTTACTTAATCTTTTTAATTGACCATAATACTTTTTAACTCCATTTCTTGCATTATGGTATTTAACCATGTATACAAAGTAAGCAATTATCAAATAGACAGCTAGAACCAATACATAATATTTAAATATGGATTTACCAAGTGTAAGTAAATCCATTTTATGAATGTTACTCATAAAAAAATCTGCTTTATAGGAAACCCACATAACCACAATCAAGCAAAATGCAATTGTAATACTTATGGCTGATTTTAACATATTTAGTGTAACATAGTCGATTCGAAAAAATTTTGAAATCGGTATTTGTTTTTTTCCTTCTTTCGATTCATAAGACGCCATTTTGGTCATTAATTTAATTCTATCTTCATTTAACATGTGTCACCTCTTACACTGTTTCTTTTAAGCATCAGCTTGATTATATCATATCTAGTACTTAATGGAAAGATTTTTATTATCCCAAAAGTCCCCACAATTAACGAATAACTGCGGGGACTTTCTTATTGTTTATCTAGAAAACGCATTCTTTCTTTTTCTCTAATTGGTCTTCTTTCCTGAGTCGGTAATTCTTTTCTTGGCTTTTTAATTACTTCGTTCATGCTATTTGCAAGAATTGCTTTACAACTTTTGCAATATCTTCCTGTTCGTATCATTGCATTACAATTTTCACATTCAATAGCAACGGGAGAATCCTCTGTAAAAGATAATCTTTCTTCTCGAATCCACTGCTTAATCTGCGCAACGCTTACACCATTATCTTCTGATATGACTACCATTGTTGCTTTTGGATGCTCCCTTAAATAACTCTTCACTTTTTGAAATTCTTCTTCTAACGCCGCCTGACAAGAGGGACATATTTGTTGCCCTCCTATATAGTTAAATAACTTTCTACATTTTCTACAATTCCTAACATCCATACACTTCTCCTCCTATAATCCTTCTCCAATACTTATAGTAATAAAATATATATCCTTAACACCAGACTGAATGAGTACTTCTGCTACACTATCAATCGTTGCACCCGTTGTATAAATATCATCTATTAATATGACTCTCTTTGATTTTACATCAATATTGCCTATTTTAAAAGCCTTTTCCAGATTATTTATTCTTTGTTTATCATTTAGTTCTTTTTGTGGTAAAGTTTTCTTTATTCTATAAACACCATTCTTTAACATAGGAATTAAGAGTTCCTTTGACAGCTCTCTACTCAAATCCTCCGCCTGATTGTATCCTCTGGCTCTTAATTTTGACTTATGCAACGGTATGGGAATTAGATAATCTGCATTCCATTCCTCAATTTTACTTCTATAACGTAATATGATTTCATTCGCATATATTTTTGCATATTCTCTTTTGTTACTATACTTAAACTTGTAAATGGACTTACGAATCCACTCATCATGACAATACAAGGCTATACCCTTTGTAAAATTATGCTCTTTTTTTAAACAATCAAAGCAACACTCTTGTTCTTCAACCTGCAATTGCTTCCCACATTTTTTACAAGCAGGCTCTTTAATATACTTTATTTTCTTTTTACAAGCATTACAGACTTGCAAGTTGTTTTTTTGAAGAATCTCACCACAAATCGGGCAAGTTCTCGGATAAATAATACCAATCAATTCTTCTTTTAGATTTTCTAGTATCCTTGTATATTTCTGCACACAAAACCTTTCTCCCCAAATCTCTCCACAACTGTACTCTTATCAATTATTCTGTTTATAGCAAATCAATATCCAAAATTCTTTCTGTTAAACCAGAATACCTTTTTTGTTCACTTTCATTTTCTATCATTGATTGAAAGGTATCTTCACTTCCCACAATTGTCACACACTTTTTTGCTCTGGTTACAGCCGTATAGAGTAAATTTCGATTCATAAGCATTCTTGGTCCAGTAAGCAACGGCATAACAACCGCTGGATATTCACTTCCTTGTGACTTATGAATTGTAATCGCATAGGCTAGTTCGATTTCATCAAGTTGTTTAAATGTATAGGTTACGCTTCTGCCTTCTTCAAACTCCACTCTTATTTCTTCTGCAAAATGATTAATCTCCTTAATGATACCCATATCCCCATTAAAAATTCCCATCCCCTTATTTACTGCAATTCCATACTTATTTCGAACTTCCCATTCCATTTGATAATTGTTCTTTATTTGCATAATTTTATCTCCCTCTCGAAACAAGCCTTGTCCAAATTCTTTCTCTTGTTTGGTAGCATCTTTGGGGTTTAGGTATTCTTGCAATATTTCATTCAGGCGCTCCACGCCAAGGTTTCCTTTTCTCATTGGTGTTAAAACCTGAATATCATAAGATGTAGCTTCCACATACGGAGGTAACTTATTTTGAATCAAGGAAAGCATAACGCGAATGATAATATTGACATCTTCTCTTTTTAAAAAGAAAAAATCTTTACTTTTATTATCAGCGATTACTCTTTGCCCCTTATTAATCTTGTGAGCATTCATAATAATATCACTTTGAATGGCTTGTCTAAAGATTTTATTTAGCATTACTACATTAAATTTACCAGATCGTATCATATCTTTTAATACGCTCCCTGGACCTACCGATGGTAATTGATCCACATCTCCAACTAAAATCAATCTGGTACCTACCGTGACTGCCTTTAAAAGAGCATTCATCAAATAAATGTCAACCATAGACATTTCATCAATAATGACAACATCTGCATCTAATGGATTTTCTTCATTTCGTTCAAATCCCCCTGTGTTCTCGCCTTCATATGAGCCAGAAACTTCTAGTAGCCTGTGTATTGTTTGCGCTTCATAGCCTGTAGCCTCTGTCATTCTTTTAGCCGCTCTCCCTGTTGGTGCTGCCAAATAAATATTTAACTCTTGCGATTCAAAATATTTGATAATTGCATTAATTGTAGTCGTCTTTCCTGTTCCAGGTCCACCTGTAATGATTAACAATCCATTTCTTACTGCTTCTATGATTGCCTTTTGCTGCAACTCATCCAGCTCTATCTCTGTGTTTATCTCTATTTTCTCTAATGTTTCGTATATTTCATTTTCAGATACTTCACATTTAATATTCAAATCATGAAGCATTTTAGCTACATTTAACTCCATGTAGTAATAACGTGCAGCATAAATGATCTTACTATCTTCTTTTTCCTTAATAATTAACTTCTTATCGATTACCATATCCATAATATGCATAGAAATATGTTGTTGCTCAACTTTTAGAAGCTCCTCTGCTTTCTTAAGTAAAATTCCTTCTGGTAAATAGGTATGTCCATCACTGATTGACTGCAATAAGACATATAAGATACCACTTTTGATACGAAAATCCGAGTCCGTATGAATCCCTACTTTAGCTGCAATTTCATCTGCTATTTTAAATCCAATTCCAGTTATATCATCTGCAAGGCGATATGGGTTCTCTTTTACAATGTTATAAATATTTTGTCCATATTGACTGTAAACCTTCACTGCAAGTGTTGTAGATATTCCATACTGTTGTAAGAATATCATTGCTTTTCGTAAATCTCTTTTCTCTTCAATTTGCTGTGAAATCTCTCTTGCTTTTCGTTCACTTATTCCTTTTACTTCTACTAAACGTTCAGGTTCTTCTTCTATTATCCGAAATGTGTCTGCTTTGAATTTTCGTACGATTCTAGCTGCAAGTGCAACTCCAATTCCTTTAATTGCACCCGATCCAAGGTATCTTTCTATTGCAATTACATCTTCTGGCGCCTTTATTTCGTAGGTTTTTATTACAAACTGCTTTCCATAATTGGGATGATCGGTATAATCTCCTACCGCTTCTATTAGCTCTCCTTCACCTATGTAATGAAATGTTCCTACACAAGTTATTTCTTCACCATCATTAACAAGAATCAGCACGGTGTAACCGTTATCATCATTTCTATATATAATATGTTCCACATAACCTTCAATCGTTTTCATTATGTTACCACCTGTATCTAATATGCTATTTCTCTTGCAGTATTCGCATAGAGAGCGTATTACTATTCATATGAATCTTAGTTCATATGAATCAAACGGATATATTTACTAACATTACTGTCCGTAAATATATCCGTTCTATAAAAGCCTATAAATTATAATTAATCTTCATTTGCTCATAAAGCATCTGCGCAATGCCAAGTTCGCCTTTTTCTGTTGCCATAGATGCATACTGTTGAGTCAATGTATCTTTAAAATAATCTAAGGTACTAACAGATTCTGATTCCTCATCTTTTGGAATCATTTTTTCCATAGCCTTAAACATCTGTTCTACAAAATATGATTCAAATTGTTTACACACACCCATCAGCTCATCATCCGAAGAGTTAGTATAGTCTTTATTAAGACTATTCTCCACTTGTTTAGTCGATTCGGAATTATTAAGGTATTGTGATTGATAGATTGATGTAATTCCATCCATTTTTTATTCCTCCTAATTCCTTATCTTAAGTTATTTGCTTGCTGCATCATATCGTCAGCCGCCTGAATCGCTTTTGAGTTCATCTCATATGCTCTTTGTGCAACAATCAAGTTAACCATCTCATCAGCAACTTGAACATTTGAAGCCTCTAAGTATCCTTGTACCACCTTACTTTTGGTTACATTCGCATTCGTCGCTTCATTTATTGCTGCACCAGATGCAGCGCTAACCTGATATAAACTATCTGATAATTTTAATAAGCCAGATGGATTACTAAATTGAAATACCCCAATCGTTCTATTTAAATTAACCGTTGTTCCATCAGCATTTGTATAAAATAATTGACCAGATGTATTCACTGAAATATTAGCAGCATTGTATGTAGCAGGTACTGTTATCACGTTACCAGCCGTATCCAAAACTGGATAGCCCTCACTGGTAGCTAATACGATTCCATTTTGACCTAACCCAAATTGAAACGATCCATTACGAGTATAATAGGTTTGTCCATCCTCTGCTCTTACAGCAAAAAATCCACTTCCACTGATTGCTAAATCAGAATTAGTTCCAGTCTCACTCATAGGTCCTTGTGTAAAATGAGAAGTGATTGAGGAGTTTCTAACACCTAAACCAACTTGTGCACCTATTGGCTTATTCGCACCATTTGCTGTAGTTGTTCTTGTTTGAATCGTCTGATAAAGCAAAGATTTAAACTCTGCTGTTTCATTTTTATAACCTGTTGTATTTACATTTGCTAAGTTATTGGCTATTGTATCCACGGCAGTCTGCTGTGCAGTCATACCACTTGCTGCTGTCCATAACGTTCTTACCATTCTTTATACACCTCTTTCAATTCTCATTTGCATTTTATACTTTACCTACTTGATTCACTGCCTTATCAAGTGTTGTATCTATTGTCGTAATAACTTTCTGATTTGTCTCATAGGCTCTCGTAATTTGAATCATATTAACCATTTCTGATACGATATTAACATTGGAGGACTCGATAAATCCTTGGCGTACTCTTGCCGTTGATGCTTGAGCCGTTCCTCCTTGTACCAAATCATATAAATTCTCACCGTATTTTTCCAAATAGTTATAATCGGTAAAATCAGTAACTGCTAAACGATTCACCAAAGCACCTTCTTGAAATATGTTCCCTAATGTATCAATTGTTACTGGTGTGTTCGTATTCACTCGAATTGGAGCATTTCCATTTCCTAATACAAAATCTCCATCTTTGGTCACAAGAAATCCTTGCATATTCACTGTAAAAGAACCATCGCGGGTATATTTTGTAGATGTCACACCTGCTTTGTTTGTAAAAGAAATACTAAAAAATCCATTCCCTTCTAATGCAATGTCATAAGTATTTCCGGTTTCCTTAAACGATCCTTGTGAATAGTCTGTATATGTCTCTCCAATTTGAGCTCCCATACTCATACCACCAAGTCTTTTGTTTACAAAATATTCTGATGCATCTTTAATTTTAACTGCATATACATCTGCAAAAGATTGCGCGGTCGCCCCTTCAGCTTTGTAACCATTTGTAGCTGAATTTGCCATGTTATTTGTTATAACATCCATTCTATTTTGTTCGTTGATCATGCCTGTATAGGCTGTATACAAACCCTTTACCATACTCTACCTCCTAATGCTTGCCTATTCGTCTCTTTTCCCACTAAGGAATTCAACAAATTTACCTGTTCCAATGGCTACTGCCGTCATTGGCTCTTCTGCTGTAATCGTATTGATACCTGTCTTTTCTTCTATTAATTCTTCTAAGCCTCTTAACAGACTTCCTCCTCCTGTTAATACAATTCCTCGATCAGCAACATCTGCCGCTAACTCAGGTGGAGTTTTTTCTAATACACTATGAACCGCTTCAACAATTTGAGCAGTTGTTTCTTTTAATGCTTCTTCGGTTTCTTCTGAGGTTACAGTAACTGTCTTAGGAAGTCCTGTTACTAAGTTACGTCCTCTTACATCCATAGAATCTACTTCTGCTCTTCTATAAGCGGAACCAATTTTAATTTTTATATCTTCAGCTGTTCTTTCACCTATTAAAAGATTATGTTTCTTACGCATATAGCGAACAATTGCCTCGTCAAAATCATCGCCTGCAATTTTAATTGAAGTACTAACTACGGTTCCTCCAAGTGATATAACCGCAATATCTGAGGTTCCTCCTCCAATATCTACAATCATGTTACCACATGGTCTTGAAATATCAATACCAGCACCAATTGCAGCTGCAATTGGCTCTTCTATAATGGAAACCTCTCTGGCGCCTGCCTGATAGGTTGCATCTTCTACTGCCTTCTTTTCTACTTCGGTTACTCCACTTGGTACGCAAACACTAATTCTTGGTTTACGGAAGGTCTTCTTTCCTAACGCCTTTTGAATAAAGTATTTTAACATCTTCTCTGTTACAGTATAATCCGATATTACACCTTGTCTAAGTGGTCTTACCGCAACAATATTACCTGGTGTTCTACCAAGCATTAATCTTGCCTCTTCACCAATTGCTTTGATTTTATTGGTATCTCTATCAAATGCAACTACGGATGGTTCTTTTAACACAACACCTTTTCCTTTTATATAAACAAGAATACTTGCTGTTCCTAAATCAATTCCAATATCAGTGTTTAACATAATTATCCCCTTTCGAATAAGCTATCTCTATTATAGAATAAATCAATATTGTTTTGTCTGTAAAATATAATCTGTTTCAATTCATAAACTGGATTAAATTAACTATTTCAGTTTTCATCAATATACATAGTATTTCACATACTCGTTTACATTATAAACAATATTTGATTTTTTTTAAAGTCTTTTTTCTTATATTTTCTTTCTTTTTCTATAATAGCTTACGTTTTCGACGGATTTTTTTATAAAACTATGTTAAAAGTAATTTTCTATTGCTATTTTGATATTTTTCACTGTTTTTTAAAGGTTTCATCAAAAATTGAACACATTTAGAATTTATACTGATTATATATTAGCAAACGCTAATATGATTTTTCATAACTCATGCACTGCAGTTACGCTAAACTATCTGCAGTGCACTCCCTCAAATCATAGAATGTGGAAACACATTCTTTTTTTATAATGAGTAGGAATTTGATAATTATGTTATTACGTTCATGCAAAAACTATGCTCTATTATTAATTATCGGCTATTTTTTTAATATCTTGATAGAATAAATAAAAAAGTGTCTTCGACACTTCAACTCCCCTCCCCCTCAATCTTGAGGGGATTTAGGGGGTTTTCTTTTTGCTACAAATCCTTCATAATAATCTTATGAGCAACATACTTCAGGATATATTTAAAGATAACTATGAAAGAATGATTTATACTTTACACCCTCGCAAGTCGGTCATTGAAAATGTTAAT
>POVV01000037.1_pt1 | contig 130345 bp, 111 predicted proteins | sample 1560271 | NCBI WGS metagenome assembly POVV01 (sample SAMN08337232, study PRJNA429181) | Bioreactor metagenome, whole genome shotgun sequencing project. | biome: cows' rumen and soil; feature: anaerobic; isolation source: anaerobic chemostat enrichment culture, galacturonate as sole carbon... | reverse complement strand
ATTAACATTTTCAATGACCGACTTGCGAGGGTGTAAAGTATAAATCATTCTTTCATAGTTATCTTTAAATATATCCTGAAGTATGTTGCTCATAAGATTATTATGAAGGATTTGTAGCAAAAAGAAAACCCCCTAAATCCCCTCAAGATTGAGGGGGAGGGGAGTTGAAGTGTCGAAGACACTTTTTTATATAATGGGAAAGTTTGAAGAACTTGCTAATTGTAAAGCCCTTAGAGGGATGAATTAGAGAATTATGAATAAAAAAGGAGTTATTTTATGGGCCATTTAGATAAAAACATTGCGATAAATTTAAAAAGAATTAGAAAATCAAAAAATATGAGTCTTGATATGTTGGCAAAGCAGACTGGGGTTAGTAAAAGTATGCTTGGGCAAATTGAAAGAGGAGAATCCAATCCTACGGTTACAATTATTGGTAAAATAGTAGAAGGTATTAGAGTGTCCTTTGAAGAGTTAATTCAGACTCCTGTGCAACAGGTAAAAATCGTAGAAAAGGACGAGTTAACAAAAACATATGATGTGGAAAATAATTGTCGTGTATACACTTATTTTCCGTATGATGAAAGAAGAAACTTTGAAATCTATCTGATTGAAATCGAGCCAGGCGGAGAATATAAAACAATACGTGGCGAAAATACATTTGAGTATGTAACGGTAACAAGTGGAGAACTTGTTTTGAATATTAACGGAAAAGAGTACATGGTAAAAGAAAACAATTCCATTCAATTAGCAGCTAATCAAGAGCATTGTTATCGTAATAATGGAGAGAAGATACTTTGTCTTTATGTTGTTCTTTGTTGGGATAAAGCAGGATTAACGAAAGTGAATCATTATATTGGAGCATAGCAGTTATTCGCAAGAATCATTTTTTTTAAGAAAGCTTCCACGAATAATTGCATCGTTACCAAAACGAGTCTTAATAGAATCAATGGCTTGTTCTGCCTTTAAGTGTTTTTCGTTCTTTGCTGTATCAAATAAAGACAATTGTATCGGTTCCTCCTCGCTTGTTAACTTAGATGTACGAATGCCAAGGAGCCTGACAGGGTTACGGTTCCATAAATCTTCGAAAAGGATGCATGCGTATTTATAGATATGCTCAGTTGTATTAGCAGGTGTGATTAGTTGCATTTGATGAGAAACATTTGAAAAATCATTATATTTTATTTCTACACTTATCATACCCGCAAGTTGTTTTGATGAGCGAAGACGTTTTGATACCTGTTCTGAAAGTGCTAGCAGTACATGTGTATTCTCTTCCTTTGTGGTGGCATCAAAGGAAAGCGTCGTGGAATTTCCAATTCCTTTTAGCTTCGTTTGATCCGATATAACGGGTGTATCATCGATGCCATTAGCATATTGCCATAGAAGTCGTCCATGGCTTTTTAAGTGAAGTTCTATTAGCTTTTTAGAAGTACAAGCAAGATCTCCAATGGTATAAATCCCTAAATTATGAAATGTTTTTACACTGGATTGTCCTGCCATATACAATTCCCCTACGGGCAGTGGCCACATTTTTTCCTTTATCTCAGATGGAAAAAGTGTATGAACTAGATTTGGCTTTTTAAAGTCAGAAGCCATTTTAGCGAGCAATCGATTAGAAGATATTCCAATGTTAACGCTAAATCCCAACTCTTCATAGATACGATCTTTAATTAAGGTTGCGGCATGTAAATAAGAAGGATATTGATGTGCGATAGAAGTAAAATCCATAAAACATTCATCGACACTCAACTTCTCTAAATCAGGGCTATACTCACTTAAAACATTCATTAGCTTTTTGCTATATTCACTGTATAATTGATGATTAGGAGGTTCAATTACCAAAGATGGGCACTTACGAAGAGCCTGTGCAACGGGCTCTCCTGTTCTAATGTTGTATTTTTTTGCAGGTATTGACTTTGCCAGTACAATTCCGTGTCGACTTTCCCGATCTCCGCCAATAATGGAGGGAATCGTTCGCAAATCTATCTGCGTAGGATTCTTTTGCAAATTAGAAACCGCGCTCCAACTTAAATAAGCAGAATTTACGTCAATATGAAAAATAATACGTTCCAATCCCAATCATCCTTCCTTAGTAAAAGCATCATTAATGTTTAAAAAAAATCAGCAGTTCTGTTTCTGTCTACTGTAATCATAAGATCCTCTATGTAACATTTGGTTCATAAAATGACGAATTATGTAAAAAATAAAAAATCGATTTTTCTTCATAAAATACATGTTTTGTAGTATAGTATATCATAATTAAAAAATATTGTACTTGAAATTTATAAGATTTTTTAATAACATATTAAGTAATGATGTAACAACTAGTTAATAAGATATTTGAGTTTGAATTTTATAATTAGGTAGTTGAATATTCCCCATATTGAAAGTTGAGGAAACATAAGATGAATAATTTGGTATTAATTGGGATGCCAGGAGTTGGAAAAAGCACCATTGGCGTCGTATTAGCCAAGGTTTTAGGATATCAGTTTATTGATTCAGATATAATCATACAAGAAAGAGAAAAAAGACTTTTGCGTGAAATTATTGCAGAAGAAGGAGTGGACGGTTTTATAGAAATAGAAAATCAAGTTAATGCTTCGCTAATAGCAGACAAGTCTATTATTGCAACAGGTGGAAGTGTTGTTTATGGGAAAGAAGCAATGGCTCATTTAAAGAGCATAGGAATGATTTGTTATCTTAAGTTATCATATCAACAGCTTGAGAAGCGTTTAGATGATATTAAAGGCAGAGGCGTGGTGTTAAAAAAGGGACAAACCTTAAAAGATTTGTATGAAGAAAGAACACCGCTATATGAGAAGTATGCAGATATAATAATTGATGAAGAAAATTTAACTGTTGAAATGACAATTTCTAAATTAGTAGAGGCTATTCAAAATGAAAAAAATCACAAAGTTTAGTAAGAGAATCAAAATCACATATTTTGTAGGTGCATGTTTAAGTTGTCTTGTGATGCTTATCGTCAATCCTGTCATAAGCAATCGTGGTGACCGAGACGGAACTTTTTATCGCATTGTTATCAATGGACAAGAAGAGGGAACTGTCTTAGAGGAAAATGTTGCCAATGACCTTGTAATGCAGGCAAGAAAGCAAATTGCATCAGAATCACAAGATATTGTTTATATGGATTATAGTTATGAAATAGTGCCAGATAAAAAAATTGTTGGGTCAGTTGATAATCTGGATGTAGTAAAAGACAATGTTTATCAAGAATTAAAATCTTGTATCGTTGCGACCAAGCAAAAGGCTTATACCATTAAGATAGATGATTTTTCAATCACTTTGCCAAGTAAAGATGCTGTTATATCTTTGTTAAGTGAGGCAAAGAATAAATATGATCAGGAAAATCAATTTTCAATTGATTTGATTCAGGAAGAAAAACAAGAGTTAATCGCCTTGCAGCCAAATATTTATAAAATGTCAAAATCTCCAAATCAAACAGATAAGGTAACGGAAGGTACACAACAAACAGATGCCAATGGGCAACAACCTGAAGCAACCACTGGTGATTTATCGGGAGAAGCAGTTACAGAAGATGGAATACTAGACATTTCTTTTGAACAAAAAATTGAAGTTGTAGAGACTTATGTTCAAAGTGAAGAGATAACAGACCTAGAAACAGCAATTAATTTAGTAACAAAAGATCAGGAAAAGAATAAAATATATGAGGTGATATCTGGCGATTGCCTTTCCGTCGTTGCTCAAAAGAACAACGTTTCTGTTTCAAAAATAGTTGAGATGAACGAAAATCTGGATGAGAACACCGTACTGCAAATTGGAGATGAAATTGTTGTTACAGTTCCAGAACCAGAATTGTCAGTTATAGTTACAGAACAGACGACTTATGAAGAGGAATATACCCTTCCAGTTGAATATATAGAAAACGATAATTGGTTTACAACAAAACAAGAAGTTATGCAAGAAGGTAGTTCAGGATTTCGAGAGGTAACAGCAAAGCTTACTCAAAGAAACGGAAAAGAAACAAATCGTGAAATTATAGAAGAAAATATAATCACAGAAGCGATTCCAAAGATTATTCAAATTGGAACGCAAGAGCCTCCTACATTTATCAAGCCAATTACAGGTGGAAGATTTACTTCTGGATTTGGTAAAAGATGGGGCAGAATGCACAAAGGAGTTGACTGGGCTTGCCCAGTTGGAACTGCGGTCAAAGCCTCTTGTAATGGAACTGTAGTAAGCGCTGGATGGTCGAATGGATATGGTTATTGTATTACCATTAAACATTCCAATGGAATGCAGACAAGATATGGGCATTTAAGTAAAATCCTAGTAAGCTCTGGCGATAAGGTTTCACAAGGTGATAAGATTGCATTAAGCGGAAACACAGGAAGAAGTACAGGACCGCATGTGCATTTTGAAATCATTGTAAATGGTGATCAGTCAAATCCATTAAATTACTTGAATTGATTTTAAGATATTGCAAATGCTTTATATAGAGTAAATTTATTCTATGTAAAGCATTTTTGGTAAATAAAGTAATACACAATAAGAAAAAGGTTATGATTAAGCTTTGGATAAACATTCAGATGGCCACTGAAATGGGAAGATATCGAAGGTCTATTCGTTTCACAGAATACTTTACAATGAACAATATTATGTTATAATAACTTTAGTGCTTTAAGAAGTTGTTGCCATATTAGATATTTTGGTGTACTATATTAAAATATGTGTGTTTTATTTTTATGTAAAATTGCGAATAGAGAATGTTTATTATATAGAAAAGTAAATTTGGAATTTAATTGAGGTGTATTATGGAACAGTATATTATAAAGGGCGGTAATCCACTTGTTGGGGAAGTTGAAATAGGTGGAGCAAAGAATGCTGCACTAGCTATACTAGCAGCATCCATTATGACAGATGAAACAGTTTTGATTGATAACATGCCAGATGTTAGAGATATAAATGTGTTATTACAGGCAATTGAGGAAATCGGTGCAAGCGTAGAAAGAGTTGACAGACATACAGTAAAAATAAATGGTTCTAATATTAGAGGAACTACCATTGACAATGAATATATTAAAAAAATCAGAGCATCTTATTATCTGATCGGTGCATTACTTGGAAAATACAAAAAGGCAGAGGTTGCATTACCAGGTGGGTGTAATATTGGAAGCCGACCTATTGACCAACATATCAAAGGTTTTAAAGCCCTTGGAACGGAAGTTAGTATTGAGCATGGATTAATTAAGACAAAAGCAGATAATTTAGTAGGAAATCATATCTATCTTGACGTGGTTACAGTTGGGGCAACCATTAATATTATGATGGCAGCATCAATGGCATCAGGAAGTACGATAATTGAAAATGCAGCAAAAGAACCACATGTTGTTGATGTAGCAAACTTTTTAAACAGTATGGGGGCAAATATCAAAGGGGCAGGTACTGACGTGATAAGAATCGTTGGAGTAGAAAAGCTTCATAAGAGTGAATACTCTATTATCCCAGACCAAATTGAAGCAGGCACCTTTATGCTTGCTGCGGCAGCCACCAAAGGTGATGTAACAGTTAAGAAAGTAATACCGAAGCATTTAGAAGCTATTACTGCCAAATTAGTTGAAATGGGCTGTGAGGTTGAAGAACTTGACGATGCAGTAAGAGTAGTTGCAGCAAAAAGACTTGTGCATACACATGTAAAGACACTTCCATATCCTGGTTTTCCAACAGACATGCAACCACAATTTTCAGTGACTTTAGCTTTATCCTCGGGGACAAGTATAGTTACAGAAAGTATTTTTGAGAATCGTTTTAAATATGTAGATGAGCTCACTAGAATGGGAGCTTCTATTAAAGTAGAAGGTAATACAGCAATTATTGATGGCGTAACAAAATTCACAGGAGCGCAGGTGAATGCTCCTGATTTAAGAGCAGGTGCAGCACTAGTTATTGCAGGGCTTGCAGCAGAAGGATTTACTACAGTTGAAGACATTATTTATATTGAACGTGGTTATGAAGATTTTGACGAAAAGCTAAGAAGTCTTGGCGGTAATATAGAGAAGGTTGAAACAGAAAAAGATATTCAAAAGTTCAAATTAAAAATTGGTTGATATTGAATGATATGAATAAATGAAATAGAGTAAAGTTAAGGTCATTGTGAGTGAATTTCACAATGACCTTTTAAATGTGTTATAAATACGTTACGATATTATTTACAGTATTTTCGCAATATACAAATCAGGCTCCTGTGATAAGTCAATAAAGCCTGTCGAAGTTTTAATAACTGGTTTTGATAAGTACAATTGATTAATCATAATAATCGTACCTGTTTCTCCGTTATTTAACAAGACATCATTATTCATATAAGTATCCATGATTCGCTTTAAGAATGTAAGTAGGTATTTAGGGTCGAATTTCTTAAGACCTTCTGTTTCAAAAATATGTACGACATCAAAAGGGCAAAGCGGACCACGATATACTCTGGCAGAAGTCATTGCGTCATATACATCGGCTATGGCAACTATTTTAGCAAACTCGTCAATGTCATTTGTAAGAAGCCTTGACGGATACCCAGAGCCATCACATCGCTCGTGGTGCATCAGTGCAGCCTTTTTAATTCGCTCATCAATATCTTCATCCTTTAATAGGTTATACCCTTGGAACGGGTGAGTTTTTATGATTTCGTATTCTGTTACAGATAAACGTTCTGGCTTTTTAATGATTGCATCTGGAATCATAACCTTACCCACATCATGAAGAAGTCCTGCAAGAGTTAGTACCTCGATATCTTCTTTTGAAAATCCAAGCCATTTACCAAAAATATTGCATATTATGCCTACACTCATGGAATGATGATAAGTAACATCATCATACTCACGCATATTATGAAGCATGTCAAAAACACCAATAGTCGTTAAATCGCTAGAAAATAAATCTAGTGTATTCATAAGTAGCGAGTAGGTATCAATAGGCGCAATGCGATTTATAATTAAATTGACAGAGTTTTGAAAATATTCCACATTTTCAAAAAAAGACTCTCTAAATTTCTTGAATTCATTGCTGTTACCTACTTTTTCCCGATAGGTTAATACAGGCTCTGCTACTTCCTCGCTGTTTTCCTCTATTACGTTAATCGCATCAATTGCATAAAATTCAAGCCTGATAATCATCTTATCTGTAAGCTTTAAATTCGCAGGTAATATCAGCTGACCGCTAATTGTATGAATATCTTCGGCTGTAATCATACCTGGAATTAAATCCTTGGTTAATATTCTTTTCATTATTTACCCACCCTCCATTTTCCATTCTATTTAATAAATACAGTATAAGAAATTATGTATTATTTTGTCAATTGAATTGGTACTATCGTCTCATATAAAAAGTAATTGATAATTTTTCTTTCATAAATTTATTATAAATTTTTAAAGAAGGATTGACGAAAAAAGCCTTATAGTGTATTCTTGATTCAAGTAGCATACATAGCTATGTCAAGTTAAGAAAATTCAATATTGTAATTTATCGTAACAATTAAGAGCTTTTTAAAGGTCTAAATCGTTACTTTTTCTCTTATTCAGAGTGATGGAGATACAAAGGATCTGTGAAGTCACGGCAACCCCTCTTATATGTAGGAAGGTGCCAACCTGAGCGAGTAGTCGAACAATAAGGGGATTTGATTAATTTGAGTTCAAATCCGTTTATGACGGATTTTTTTTCGTTTAAATTTCCCATTCTAATACTCTACTTAATAGGTAAAGTTATGAATTATGGGGTACATTTGTAAGTATGTATAGAACATACAGATTAGGAGGAATCATGGAAAAACTTTTATTTACTTCTGAGTCCGTTACTGAAGGACATCCAGACAAAATTTGTGATCAAGTATCAGATGCTATTTTAGATGCATTACTAGAGCAAGATCCAATGAGCCGTGTAGCTTGTGAAACTTGTACGAATACAGGTTTTGTACTAGTTATGGGTGAAATCACATCAAATGCAAACGTTGACTATGAAGCAATAGTTCGAAAAACTGTAAATGAAATTGGATATAATAATTTAGAGTATGGGTTTGATGCAAATAAATGTGAAGTATTGGTTCGATTGGATAAACAATCAGCAGATATAGCTATGGGTGTAGATAAAGCCTTAGAAGCAAGAGAGAATAAGATGACAGAATCTCAGATTGATGCAATTGGAGCAGGTGACCAGGGGATGATGTTTGGCTTTGCCTCCAATGAGACAGAAGAATATATGCCATATCCAATCGCACTTGCGCATAAACTTTCTCTACAGCTTACCAAAGTTCGTAAAGATGGTACCTTAACCTATCTTAGACCAGATGGAAAGACTCAGGTATCGGTTGAGTATGATGAAGCAGGCAGACCAATTCATTTAAATGCAGTTGTATTATCAACACAACATGATCCTAATGTTACACAAGAACAAATCCATCAAGATATTAAAAAATATGTATTTGAACCTGTGTTACCAAAGGATTTAATAGATGAGAATACCAATTATTACATTAACCCAACTGGTCGTTTTGTAATTGGAGGACCAAATGGTGATAGCGGTCTGACAGGCCGTAAAATCATTGTTGATACGTACGGTGGTTATGCAAGACACGGCGGTGGTGCTTTCTCTGGAAAAGATTGTACCAAGGTTGATCGTTCCGCTGCATATGCTGCGCGTTATGTAGCAAAGAATATCGTTGCAGCAGGTATTGCTGACAAATGCGAAATTCAATTGTCATATGCAATTGGGGTAGCACATCCAATGTCAATCATGATTGATACGTTTGGAACTGGAAAAATATCAAATGAGAAGTTAGTAGAAATAGTAAGAGAAAACTTTGACTTGCGCCCTGCAGGAATTATTAAAATGCTTGATCTTAGAAGACCAATTTATAAACAAACTGCAGCTTATGGACACTTTGGACGTAATGACCTTGATTTACCTTGGGAAAAACTAGATAAAGTGGATATATTAAAGAAATATTTATAAAGAAATATTTATAAAGAAATGATTGATTAGAAGCCACTTATCGAGAAGATAGGTGGTTTCTGCTTAAATGTGCAAATGACATATATGTAAAGGCGCATATCATAATTGGTGTGCGCCTTTGCTTATATGTTAAAAAAAATAAAAATGGTCTATAATGTTAGTTACATGAAAAAAGTGGATTGATTTTAGTAAAAGAAAGGTGGAAGACATTATGAACAAATTGCAGCAAAATCAAGATATGGGTACCACGGATAATGTTTCAAACTATTTCATTGATTTTATTCCAAAACAAGGCAATGAAAGAAATTATGACGTGGTAAAGAATTATATAACTTCTCACTATTTAGAGGTATATGAGGATAAAATGATAAGAATTTTACTAAAATTAATGATTTATTTTAATTTAAAGATGTATTTAACTGATTTCCCAATTGAATTAAAGTCAGCATTAAGTAAAGAGTATTCAAGACTGGTGGGGACGGATTTGATGAGTCTTCCTATAGAAAAATGGACGAAAGTAATAAAATATATATTAAAGGAGCACGTATCAAGTATACAAATATTATCCATTCAACCAAGATTTTTAATCAGTATCGAGAGCGAGTTTGCAAATGAATTAAGAAGAATACCAAATAGCTGTGTTAATTTACTAAGGAGTATCGTAGAAAGTGAAGGATTATTTCTAATAAAAATGGAAAGACAAGATGAAACGATAAATCGTTTCACTTGTCATGAATAATTAGGATAGAGTAAGCGAAAATATTTTATCTCGATTACAGATTAAACCATCAGCCCCCAATGTTATTTGTGCAACCTGTATTACGGTGCGCGCTTCTTTGTAGGTCATCTCAAAGTCCTTTGGCATTTGTAAGGGATTATATTCAGGATGAACAAAGTAGAAAATATAAGCCTCTTTTTGATTGCTGCTAACAACGACGTCAGCGTGATGGGCAATTTGTCCATCGTCCTTTCGCATTCCTGGTGTATTCAAGATATCTGCCTTTCGAATCCAATTTGTAAAATCATTTGATTCATATACACCAAGGCCGTTCCAAAAATCAGTAATCATAAAATGACGGTCACAAAGGGTAAAGACATTTGGTCCTTCATGAGAAACATCCGTTATCTCAGGACCAATGACATCCCAGTCATAAAGGTTTTTACTGATAGCACTGTAAGTATAACTATTGTGGACTTCATCTTTGTACCACATTTTGAATGTGCCAGGCTCTATTTCAGATACACAGGCATCAATTACGCGGTCAGAGGAAAGATTTAACATAGATTCAAATGTAAATTCCCACAAATGAGTGGCGGTATAATGAAGAATATAACGCTCATGGTTCCAATTCGTTGGAATACCACGTACATAAGACACATACATATGATAAGTGCCATCCACGTAAATGACTTCAGGAGCCCAAAATGTATTCGTTCCTGGTTCGAATTCCAGATTAGGAAGAGTACCACGATAAATCCAGTGAACAAGGTCCTTGGAAGAAGCTACTCCAATTAAAGTGCCATGAATATGTGATACACCTATATTAACAGCGCTGCTACGGCGTTGGGTATATAGCATCCAATAACAGTCCTCCTCATGATTGTAGATAATGGTTGGATCTGTAGCCCCGTCATATATAGGGTCACGAAACAAAGGTGCAGGTGGAATTAGATTTGTATTCATAAAAAATCCTTTCTTTATCACATGATATTTCAATAAATGTTGTATAATAAAAAGAAATCAATTAATTTGTTCTAATATTATAACAATATTACAAACTGTTGACAATGATATAAATTAATTTAGAAATATATAAAACAAAGAAAGTGATAAAAATGAGAGAAAGAGCGAAAAAAATTGTTATATTGGAAATTGTCGTGCTAGCCATGTTGCTAGTTTTATGGGGAATTGGCCAGTATAAAAGTGATATAAACACAGTGACAAAGTCTGGGTCAAACCTTTCTGTTACTTTCTTTGATGTAGGGAAAGGAGATTGTATTCTGATTGAATCATCAGAAAGTGCAATTTTAATAGATACTGGGTATGAGGAAAATGGAGAAGAGATTGTAGAAAAGTTAAAGAAACGAGGGATTGAATCGCTTCAATATTTAATTCTTACCCACCCGGATAAGGATCATATAGGCGGTGCAGATTATATTATAAAGCAATTAAATGTTTTGGAAATCATAGAGACTGATTGTGAAGTAGACAGTAACGATTACAAAGAATACAAAATGGAAGCGGCCAAGCAAGGAGTTACGATCCTGACTTTAAAAGAGACAAAAGAGATAGCGTTTGGTAAGGCGAAGATTTTTATTTATCCACCGATACATGTGGAGGATTATGAAGGAGAAAATGATTTTTCATTGGTAACCAAACTGGTTTATGGCGAAACTAGCTTTCTGTTTACAGGGGATGCACAGGAAAATAGAATGGATGAAATAGTTACGCAAATTCCAGATATAGAAAGTACCCTACTAAAAGTACCACATCATGGGAGATGGAAGGAAAACTCAGAAAAGTTATTTCGTTTGGTGTCTCCGCAATACAGCATTATCACAAATGACAAGAAAAAAATGTATAAGGATGTTAAGAAGCTTTTAAAAGACTTAGGCTCGACTGTTTATGAAACTAAGAGTGGCGATATCAAAGTAATAAGTGATGGAACAAAGTTACGTATAAGCCAATAATTATACATTTGGAAGGATAGAAAAAGAAAGAAACTAAGCTTTTTTTAAATAGCCTGAACTTATTAAATTTCTGTTAAATTTTTTGCAAAAATATAGGAATTTGTGGACATTATGTGATTTAATGGTATAATATTAACATGTTATTATGATAGAAAGGGGACTTCATGGATGAAATATAGGAAGAGCGTATATAGAACAATAGCTTTGATTACGCAACTAGGAATCAGCATGTTAGTTCCTATTTTTTTATGCACATTTCTTGGGGTTTATCTTGAAGAAAGATTCTCGATTTCTGTGTTTGTCCCATTGTTAATTCTTGGAATTTTGGCAGGCGGAAGAAATACCTATAAGCTTGCAAAAAGTGCAGTGAAAGACGATAAGGAGTAGTAAAATGAGAAAAAGACTTCCATTAATTGTGAGAGAGCTTTTATTTCTTGTAATAGTTTATGGGATTTTAACAGAAATTATAGTGTTAATCGTTGTAAAAGAATGGCTTTTTTACTCGATTGGTCTAATGACAGGAATTATTTTGGCAATTGGAATGTGTATTCATATGCATATTTCAATCGAGGAAGCTATTGACAGAGGCGAAGCAGGAGCACAAAAACACATAAGTAAGACATATGCTCTTCGAAGCACAGTTATATTTTTTGTTGCTGGAATTATATATTATTTTAAAATAGGTAGTATAATATCCTTATTTATTGGGATTATGGGATTGAAGGTAGCGGCATATTTACAGCCGTTTACACATAAATATGTTCAAAAATATATCTAGGAAAAGGAAGGTGATAATATGATGAATGTGATTGCTGGTTCAACTAATTTTTTATTGGCTGAAGGTGATGTGGACTTTATGGTTCATGGGTTGATTAAATATAATTTGTTTGGTCAAGAACTGTGGATAACAACAACTCATGTGAGTGTCTTGTTGGTTACAATTTCCCTTATGATATTTGCCGTTTTAGTTAATCGAAAGATTAAAAAAGCAAATATAGAAGATACACCTGGAACCTTGCAAAATATTGCTGAACTAGCGGTTGAAATGCTAGATAATATGGTCAACACCATTATGGGTAAAAAGGCGATAAAATATGTTAATTATATTGGAACAATATTTGCATTTATATTGTTTAGTAACGTATCTGGCTTATTAGGTTTAAGACCACCTACTGCAGATTATGGTGTGACACTCCCCTTAGCGCTCATTACATTTGTAATGATTCAATACATCAATATTAAGGAAAATAAGCTTGGCGCTTTGACGTCTTTGTTCCAGCCAATACCACTTTTTTTCCCGATTAATTTGATTGGTGAGATTGCAACACCGATATCCTTGTCCCTACGTCTCTTTGGTAACATTTTATCAGGAACGGTTATGATGGCATTGATATATGGATTATTACCTATATTTGTTAAAATAGGTATACCTGCAGCGCTTCATATTTATTTTGATTTATTTTCAGGAGCAATTCAAACATATGTATTTTGTATGTTAACTATGGTATTTGTCACAGATAAGATGGCAACAGAAGAATAAGAATGTAAAATTAAGGAGGAACTTATTATGACACAAATTACGAATGAAGCTTTAATCTTAGCATGCTCAGCAATTGGAGCAGGTATTGCAATGATCGCTGGTGTAGGACCTGGTATTGGACAAGGTTATGCAGCAGGACAAGCAGCAGCAGCAGTTGGAAGAAATCCAGGTGCAAAATCTGATATTACTTCAACAATGCTTTTAGGACAGGCGGTAGCAGAAACAACTGGTCTTTATGGTTTAGCGATTGCATTTATTCTATTATTCGCAAATCCTTTATTAGGTAAGCTTTAATTCTTATACACAAGGGTGTGAGTAAGAAATATAATCGATTACCGATGTGAATAATGGAAGAAAGGAGGCGAGACCTTGGAACGATTATTTAATCTGGATGCCCAGCTATTAGCAGATACTGGCTTATTGGCAATTAATGTTTTTATACTTTTTATTTTCTTGTCTTATATGCTTTTTAATCCAACAAGAAAACTATTGGAAGCCCGTAAGAATAAGGTTAGAAATGATCAAGATATTGCAACAAAAGAAAAAGAAGATGCAATATCTTTGAAAGAATCTTACGAAACAAAGTTAAAAGATATTAACAAGGAAGCTGAAACAATTTTAAGCAATGCGCGTAAGCAAGCTTTAAAAAATGAAGCAAAGATTATAGAAGAGGCTAAATTAGAGGCAAGCAGAATCATTGAACGTGCGAACAATGAAGTAGAATTAGAAAAGAAACGTGTTGTGGATGAAATGAAGCAGGAAATGATTGCTATCGCATCTTTAATGGCAGGCAAGGTTGTAGCTAACGCAATTGACACAAATGTACATGACACTTTGATTGAGGAAACAATAAAAGAGATGGGTGATAATACATGGCTAAGCTAGTTGCAAAAACATATGGTGATGCATTGTTTGAATTGGCTGTAGAACAACAAACAGTTTATGCGCTTGAAGAAGAGGTGCAAGGAGTACTTTTGCTTCTACAAGAGAATGTGGAACTAAACAAGCTAATGAATCACCCAAAGATTACGAAAGAAGAGAAAAATGAAATAATAGAGGAAATATTCAAAGGTAGAATCAGTGATGAACTAACTGGATTTTTGCATATCATCGTAACAAAAGACAGATACAATGAAATTGCGAATATATTTGAATATTTTATTCAAAGGGTAAGGGAGTTTAAAAATATTGGTTTGGCTTATGTCTCTTCAGCCGTAGAGTTAAAGGAAGAACAAAAGGCAGAATTGATTCGTAAACTTCTTCAAATAACAAAATTTGAACAGATTGATGTTATTTATACTGTTGATCAAACTTTGATTGGTGGAATGATAATTCGAATTGGTGATAGAGTCATAGATAGCAGCATTAAAACAAAGCTGCATGAAATGTCTAAGAATTTATCCAAATTGCAAATAAATTAAGAGAAATGCGAAACAGCATCTACTCTTAAGCAAAAGATGACAATATTAAGGAAAGAAGGTGCACTGGCTCCATGAATTTGAGACCGGAAGAGATAAGTTCAGTTATCAAAGAACAGATTAAAAAATATGCCACTCAACTTGAAGTATCCGATGTGGGTACTGTTATTCAGGTTGCGGATGGTATTGCACGTATACATGGCCTTGAAAATGCAATGCAGGGAGAACTTTTAGAATTTCCGGGTGAAGTTTTCGGTATGGTATTAAATCTGGAAGAAGACAACGTTGGTGCTGTATTACTTGGTGATACAAAGAACGTAAATGAAGGAGATACCGTAAAAACCACTGGACGAGTTGTAGAAGTACCAGTTGGTGATGCATTAATTGGACGTGTTGTAAATGCGCTAGGTCAGCCAATTGACGGAAAAGGACCAATCCAGACAGAGAAGTCTCGTCAGATTGAAAGGGTTGCTTCAGGTGTTATTAGTAGAAAATCAGTTGATACTCCATTGCAAACGGGAATCAAAGCGATTGATTCTATGGTTCCAATTGGAAGAGGTCAACGTGAGTTAATCATAGGTGACAGACAAACTGGTAAGACGGCAATTGCAATTGATACGATTATTAACCAAAAAGGCCAGGGAGTAAAATGTATTTATGTTGCAATTGGACAAAAATCCTCTACTGTAGCAAGTATTGTGAAAACATTAGAAGAGTATGGTGCTATGGATTATACAACAGTTGTATCCGCTACAGCAAGTGAACTTGCACCATTACAATATATCGCTCCATATGCAGGCTGTGCAATAGGCGAAGAATGGATGGAAAATGGTGAGGATGTTTTGGTAATCTATGATGATTTATCCAAACATGCAGCGGCATATCGTACGCTTTCCTTGCTTTTAAAGAGACCACCAGGTCGTGAGGCTTATCCTGGAGATGTATTCTATTTGCATTCCAGATTATTAGAGCGTGCAGCAAGGTTATCAGATGAATTTGGTGGAGGATCACTTACTGCTCTTCCAATTATTGAGACACAGGCAGGTGACGTGTCTGCATATATCCCTACCAACGTAATTTCAATTACGGATGGACAGATTTATCTAGAAACAGAAATGTTTAATGCAGGTTATAGACCAGCGGTTAATGCAGGACTATCTGTTTCACGTGTTGGTGGTGCAGCACAAATCAAAGCAATGAAAAAAATAGCAGCTCCGATCCGTGTTGAGCTAGCACAGTATCGTGAGTTAGCAGCTTTCTCACAGTTTGGTTCAGAGCTTGATGCAGATACGAAGGAAAAGTTATCACAGGGTGAAAGAATTAAAGAAGTATTAAAACAGCCACAATATAAACCAATGCCAGTTGAGTATCAGGTAATTATTATCTACGCTGTTACAAAGAAATTCTTAATTGATATTCCAGTGAATGATATTTTAAGGTTTGAAACGGAATTATTTGAGTTTTTATCAACAAAATACCCAAATATTCCAGAAGATATTAAAACAACAAAGCAAATATCACAGGAAAATGAAACGGCACTTGCTGCAGCAATCCAAGAATTCAAACTGAATTTTAAATAGAAAGAGGTGTGAACAATCATGGCGTCAATGAGAGATATAAAAAGACGTAAGGGCAGTATACAAAGTACTCAGCAAATTACAAAAGCCATGAAGCTTGTTTCAACCGTAAAGCTGCAAAAAGCAAAAACTCGTGCGGAACAGTCAAAAACATATTTTGATTATATGTATGCAACAGTTACATCGATGCTTGCAAGATCAGGGAATATAAATCATCCTTATTTGGTTGCAGGTGAATCGAAAAAGAAAGCAGTGATTGTGATTACTTCCAATAGAGGTCTGGCAGGCGGATACAATGTAAATGTCACAAAGCTTTTAACGAATAGTGATATTGCAAAAGAAGATGCTTATATCTATGCGATTGGACGTAAAGGAAAAGACTTTCTTGCAAGGAGAGGTTATGAGATAAAGGCAGATTACTCTGAGGTTATCAACGAGCCAATTTATAAAGATGCAGCTGAAATAAGTAGAGAAGTATTGGATTTGTTTGCAAAAGGAGAAATCGGAGAAATCTACTTAGCATACACAGCATTTAAAAATACAGTGACTCATATTCCAACTATGATAAAGCTGTTACCAGTTGATATAAAAGAGGATAAGGATACGACTACAGCAGATAAGCTTACGTTGATGAATTATGAGCCTCATGAAGAAGAGGCTTTGAATTTGATTATCCCTAAATACATCACTAGTTTAATTTATGGTGCACTGGTAGAAGCTGTTGCAAGTGAGAATGGTGCGAGAATGCAAGCAATGGATTCTGCAACAAGCAATGCGCAAGATTTGATAAGTGACTTATCGTTAAAATATAATAGAGCGCGTCAAGGCTCAATTACACAAGAATTAACTGAAATTATAGCTGGTGCAAATGCAATCAGCTAAGCCGGTAAAAGGAGTGAGAGAAAATGGCAGATAAAAATGTTGGTAAAATCACTCAGATTATAGGTGCGGTTCTTGACGTTAAATTTAGTGAAGGAAAACTTCCTGAAATTAATGAAGCGATTGATGTTCCGACTAAAACAGGAACATTGGTAATAGAAGTAGCACAACATCTGGGAGATGATACAGTAAGATGTATCGCCATGGGGCCTACAGACGGTTTGGTCAGAGGGATGGATGCGTTAGCAACCGGTGCGCCGATATCTGTACCCGTAGGTGAAAATACATTAGGACGTATGTTTAATGTACTTGGAAATCCAATCGATAATAAACCAAATCCAGAGGTGGAAGAATATTTACCAATTCATAGAAAAGCACCTAAATTTGAGGAGCAGTCAACTTCAACGGAAGTACTAGAAACTGGTATCAAGGTAGTTGATTTACTATGCCCATACCAAAAGGGTGGAAAAATTGGTCTATTTGGTGGAGCTGGAGTAGGAAAGACAGTACTTATCCAGGAATTAATTCGTAACATAGCAACCGAGCATGGCGGATATTCTGTATTTACAGGTGTAGGAGAAAGAACCAGAGAAGGAAATGATCTTTACTATGAAATGAAGGAATCTGGAGTTCTTAGTAAAACAACGATGGTATTTGGTCAGATGAACGAGCCACCAGGAGCGAGAATGAGAGTAGGTTTAACTGGTTTAACCATGGCTGAACATTTTCGTGATAAGGGTGGAAAGGATGTATTATTATTTATCGATAATATTTTCCGTTTCACACAAGCAGGTTCTGAAGTATCAGCGTTACTTGGTCGTATGCCTTCAGCGGTAGGCTACCAGCCTACCCTACAAACAGAGATGGGAGCATTACAGGAACGCATTACATCTACTAAAAATGGCTCTATTACCTCTGTTCAGGCAGTTTATGTACCAGCGGATGACTTAACAGATCCAGCTCCAGCGACTACATTTGCCCATTTGGACGCAACAACGGTGCTATCTCGTTCCATCGTAGAGCTTGGTATTTACCCTGCTGTAGATCCACTTGAGTCAACTTCTAGAATTCTTGATCCACGTATTGTAGGAGAAGAACACTACAAAGTTGCCCGTGGTGTACAAGAAATCCTTCAAAGATATAAAGAATTACAGGATATCATTGCAATTCTTGGTATGGATGAACTTTCAGAAGAAGAAAAAATTGTTGTAGCTAGAGCTAGAAAAATACAAAGATTCTTGTCACAGCCATTCTTTGTTGCTGGACAGTTTACAGGATTAGAAGGAAAATATGTGCCATTAAGTGAAACAATCCAGGGATTTAAGGAGATACTAGAAGGTAAACATGATGATGTGCCAGAAAGCTATTTCTTAAATGCAGGTAATATTGATGATGTAGTAGCCCGTTGCAACAAGTAAGGGGTGATGATATGGCAGATGAAAGATTATTTCGTTTAAAAATTATTACACCAGACCGCGTGTTTTACGAAGGTGACGCATCTATGGTAGAGTTAAAAACAAGTGAGGGAGAAATTGGTGTTTATGCAAATCATATTCCTCTAACTACCATTTTGGCACCAGGTGTGGTTAAAATAACAGAACCAGAAGGAATGAAGCAAGCAGCTTTATATTCTGGCTTTGTTGAGATTCTAAAAGATAAAGTAACCATTCTTGCAGAAGTAGCAGAGTGGCCAGAAGAAATAGATATCAATCGTGCAAAGGAAGCCAAAATTCGTGCCGAAAGAAGGCTAAGCAGCAATGAGTCTGGCATAGATGAACTTCGTGCAGAGATGGCATTAAGAAGAGCATTAACACGTATTGAGCTAGGTAGAAAATAAAAAATCTCATCCATTAATATATTACAGATTAATGGATGAGATTTTTGTTTTTGTAATAAATTCGTAATAAAACTTACAAAAGTTGAAATATTTAATCAGCCTTGTTTACAGGTGTAGACGTCGGTGCTATGATGAAAGAAGAAGTAGTAAATCGAAAAAGTGGAGAATGTATGAGTAAAAAAGTTAAACAATGTATAAATAATTTAATCATTGCATTTATATTTCCTTATAGTATTTGTACTATGCTTCAATTATTCAATAAAAGAATAGACTTCAAGACTTTAATGACATACGAGATAAAACACATAATGTTTTTTTCTTTACTCACCAGTGCTGTCATTGGAATATTAATTACTGATATGCATTATATAATGGAATCTAGCATTTTTATTGGACTTGTAGTTCTTTTATTATTTACTTACTTTTTATATTTGGTATTTGATAGTGTTTTTGTTTTGATTATTATAGTAGCATTCTATTTGATAGAATTCATTATTCATATGAGGCGAAACAAGACGTAAAATATACAATAAGAACATAGAAAGGAAAGAAATATGAAAAGAAAAATAAAGATAAAAAATCAGTTATTTATAGTAAAAGTCATGTTCTATCTATTAATTGTTATTGCTGCCTCAATTGTCACATGGACAAAACATTATGCAGAAGGGGCTTCTTTAGCTATTTTATCTTTTCTATTTCTACTATTTCTTTATAAATGTCCATATTGCGGTTATAGTCTTGATTTTAGATTCCGAATTAAGAAAGAAACACCCTGTCCGATGTGTGGGAAAGTAATATCTAGCTACGAAAAAAATGAATAGTGCATAGGAGTATCCCATTGATATTTCTTCATATCAACAACACCATCAATAATTTCAATACCATCTTCTTTCAATAAATTAATTTGCTCATTAACCCCACCAAATACAAAAGCCTGTGAGGGTTTACCGTCTCTAGTTACGACACGATAGCAAGGAATATTTTGTGGGTCAGGATTGGAATGAAGTGCATATCCAACGACTCTTGCCCACCTTTTATTACCTGCAAGTGAAGCCACTTGTCCATAAGTTGCTACTTTTCCCTTTGGTATTTTTTTTACTACCTCATATATTTTTTCAAATGTATTCATAAAAGTAAATCTCCTTTTGTGAAATCAATTGTGGTAATTTTATTCTACCATTCCCATAGTGATATTACCATCCTTATGTATAAAATACCTTGAATTGTCAATACTTGGAATAACAGGTAATGAAATGGAGGTATTTTTATGAAGAAAATAATGGTATTTTTAATTGTTGCTATTTGGACATTTTTAGGAATAAGTTATCTTCGCGAACAGCGTATCGTAGATGACAGCAAAATTGTAGAGGCATTTAGCCAACCTGAGTTTTCGAATGAGGAAAGTACAATTAGTATGGATGGTGAATATAACGGGGAATATTTAGGGACGGAAGGAGCCAAGGCATTATTAGCACAGATTGCTACACAGCTTGGAATTAATGAAGATTATGAACTTATCCAAAATAGAGAAGAGCAACGAGGTGAAATTATTCTAACCAAAGAGGCAAAAAGAGCTAGAACAACATTAAAATTTATAACAATGGAAAATGCAGCTAACGATAATGCTCTTAATGTAAAGCAATATGTTACAGCAGAAATCAAACTTTTGGATACCGCAGATTGTGCGTTGGCATATAGAAATATGCTTGAAGAAATATTAAAAAACAATCAGGTATCAGGAGAAGTTACACTTAGCTTAGTTGGAAAGTATCCTAAAAAACTCAATATAGAAGAAAGAAATGCAATTGCAAAAGATCTGCTTGATAAATTAGAAGCCAAGATAATGACAGAGCAAAGAAGCGATGAACTATATGTGATTTATGGATACAGTAAATTTATCAGCGAATACAAAAGAGTAGGCAATGAAAAAATAAACGTTAGCCTTGCTATGAACTATAATGAAAGTGAAAATTCGACCAATATTTATTTATCAACACCTTTAATTCATGAAGATTACTAGTGACCAATATTTGTGAAATGCATATAGTATTATATAATATGAGAATAAAGGAGTATCTATGGATTATAGAAACTATATGCCATTTGGCTATGGACAAATGCCTTATTATTCTGGACTTAGATTCCCACTTGATAATAGTGAAGAAGAGCAATTAGAAAAAGATAAAGAATACATGAAAAGTCTTTATCCAGCTCAGGCAAAGACAATACAGGCACTTGTTGAAGAAGAGTGTGATAAATTAGAGTATGATGGAAGTATTATGTTTGATGAATATCCAGATAAGCTAGGACTTCGTAAAATTGGTATGGATATTTATAATCAAATAAATCCAGAGCAAGAAGAACCGGCAGTAGAAGAGGAGATAAACGAAGAAGAAGATATTTACATGATGAATTATGGATATCATTACAGACCGCCTGTGCAACCACGCCGTGGTCGTTGCAAAGGCCCTGGACCTTGTCCAAATGATCCTGTTATGGATATGATTGATGTATTATTGTTTAATGAAATGTATAAAAGAAGATGTAGACATAACAGATGTCGTAGGAGATTATATTGGTAATACATGTATTCAAAAGAAATATTGAAAATAAGGTTGTGGTTTTACAATAAAGGAATTAAAATATAGTCATGGCTATTTGCTATGACTATATTTAATAAGGCGAAAGTGCAAAAAGAACTTTTGCATGAACTGCTTTGTGCGTATCTATCGCGCATGAATGGAGGAAGACATGGAAGAATTAATTACATTGTTAAATGAATGTTTAGATACAGAGCTAATTCGAATCGTTATTAGTAATCCAAGAGAAAATGAAGGTCCTGCTAAAATAATAGTAAGGCCTATTTTGCTGAAAGAAGAGTTATGGTTTCAAGAAACAATTTATGTTGGAACTAAGGTACTTCATAAAAATTATAAAGCAGAATATATATTGGAGGAAATTGTTAATAATATAACAAAGAATTTTAAACAACTTCAACTAGATCATAATCTACTTAGTGCCACTGTTTTAGTAAGTAAGAAAGGTAAACTTACGATAAACAAGAAACAAAATGCCATCACCGAGCTTAAAAAGCCTTTAAACCTAGCCCACAATCGAACAAAGCGTTATGTGTTACCAGAGGGAGTTAGGGTTGACTTTTTGGTCGATTTAGGTGTCATGACGCAAGAAGGAACCATTGTGAAAGCTAAGTACGATAAGTTCAAGCAAATCAACCGTTTTCTGGAATTTATTGAAGACATATTACCAAAACTTAAAAAAGATAAAGAAGTCAAAATTATTGACTTTGGTTGTGGGAAATCTTACTTAACATTTGCCATGTATTATTATTTAAAGGTATTAAATGGATTTGATGTTAGGATTGTTGGACTGGATCTAAAAGAAGATGTAATTGATAATTGCAATAAGTTAAGTGAAAAATATGGATTTGAGAAATTACGTTTTTATAAAGGTGATATTGCCGGGTATGAAGGCCTAGATAGCGTTGATATGGTGGTTACATTACATGCTTGCGATACTGCAACCGATTATGCATTGGAAAAGGCTGTATCTTGGGGAGCCGATGTAATTCTTTCTGTTCCCTGCTGTCAACACGAATTAAACAAACAGATAAAAAGTGACATTCTTGGCCCTGTTTTAAAACATGGTCTAATAAAAGAGCGTATTGCAGCTTTAGTAACGGATGCATTACGTGCTGAACTATTAGAAAGCAAGGGCTACAAAGTACAAATACTGGAATTTATTGATATGGAACACACACCTAAGAACATATTAATTCGTGCTGTAAAAGATGAAAAAATTATAAATGATTTAGATAAATATTACACCTGTAAAGAATTTCTAGGTGTTAATCCTACATTAGATAAACTCTTAAAACAAAGACAGGAGAAAACATATGAAAAAGACCATAATTAAGGCCATTATATTAGCAGTCGTTTTCATAATAGGTATCTATTTTTTAACTATATTTAGAGGAAGGGGAGAGGTTGATCAGATTACCAATATGTCAGCGCCAACACTTCCAACTCTATATTTAAATAGCTTTAGTGAGGATATGAATGAGCTTCATGGCTATACGACAGAGATGGAAGCGAATTATATGCGAGATACCATTACTCCTCTTTCCAGTGATTTGACCTTACCAGTTACAATCAAAACCTATGGTGAGCAGATTAAAAAAATCTCTTACGAAGTAAGAAGTCTTGACACAACACGTTTGGTGGAGCAGACAGACGTAACAGATTTTAAGGAAGAAACGGATACCGTTACCACCACTTTTGACATAAAAAATCTTTTGGAAGAAGATAAGGAATATATACTTAAAATCAATATAAGTACGAAAACGGCTGAGAACATAAATTATTATACAAGAATTATTAAGAATGAAAATCTGAAGGTAAAAGAGAAGCTCAACTTTATAAAAGAGTTTAATCAAAAAACTTTTGATAAAGAGGCGGCAAAAGATCTTGTAATCTATTTGGAGTCAAATGCCTATGGAGATAATAGCAATTTTCATAGAGTGAATATCAATTCAAAGTTTGAACAAGTAACCTGGGGAAGTCTAAATATAAAACAAGAGACATTTCCGATACCCGAGATAAAAGAAATAGACAAGCAAACAGCCAGCGTCACACTTAACTATATGGTAAGTGTACAAAATGAAGACAGTGACTTAGAATATTGTAATGTTACAGAATATTATAGAGTTCGATATACACAAGATAGAAATTATTTGTTGGATTTTGAACGAACGATGAGTCAGATGTTCGATGAGGAGAATTTGGTTTGCAAAGAAAATCGATTGACACTTGGAATACGAGACCAAAACATTGAATTTAAGGAAAGTAACAATGGTACGATTGTTTCCTTTGTTCAAGAAGGAGAACTCTATTGGATTAATTTAAAAGAGAATAAAGTAGCAAAGATTTTTAGCTTTAAGAACAATATCTCAGATGCAAGAGAAAATTATAATCAATATGATATTAAGGTCCTGAGTGTTGATGATGAAGGCAATGTGGATTTTATTGTATATGGCTACATGAATCGTGGTAATTATGAGGGGCAAGTGGGAATTGATGCATTAACTTACAATGGAAGTACGAATACATTAGAGGAAAATGTTTTCATTCCATCAACGAGACCTTATCAAATACTGAAAGAATCAGTAAATAGATTTGTCTATCAAAATGGTCAACGCAAATTATTTGTAGATATGGATAATACCATTTATAGTATAGATTTGATAGAAAGAACGTATGATGAAGTGGTAAGTAATATAAATCCAGATAGCTATGTGATATCCAAAGACAACAAAATGATAGCTTGGCAAAATGGTGAGGACACGATGAGTGCTACCAAAATTACGATTATCAATCTTTCGAGTGGGCAAAGAAATATGGTTTCAGTGGAAGAGGATGAAAGAGTCTTGCCAATTGGATTTATGGATGATGATTTTATCTATGGAGTTGCAAAAACAGAAGATATTTTTAGTGATATAACTGGAACAACACTGTTTCCTATGTACTGCATAAGAATTCAAAATAATATAGGTGAAATAATTGATGAATATAAACCAGACGGGATTTATATAGTAGATGCTCAAATTCAAAACAATGTAATTAAATTAACAAGAGCTACCTTGGAGGAAGCAGGCTATTCATATGTTTCAGATGATAGTATCATGAATAGCTTGGAATCGGAGGAAGGAAAAACAAAGACCAATTCAATTGTGTCAGAAACAAAGCAACAACAGCAACAACTTATTTTTGCTACAAATTTTAGCTCCAATGAACCAACTTTGATACATCCAAAGCAAATACTTGTAAAAGAGGATATTGTATTAAAGATGAAAGCCACAAAAAATCAACAAGATAAATACTATGTATATGGCAAGGGACAGTTGCAAGGAATTTATAGAAATATAAGTGAAGCAGTCACAAAGGCAGATCAATTATATGGTGTCGTAGTAGATGATAAACAAGAGTATATATGGGAGCGTGGCAATCGACTTATACGTACTATGATTAGTCAGATTACTGCAAATCAAGATACAACAGGCAATAGTCTTGCTACCTGTCTAGATGCAATGCTAGAATTAGAAGGAACCAATGTAGATTCAGCAGCACTCATGGAACGCGGTGAGAATGCAGTGTCTATTTTAGAACAGCACATTGAAGGTAAAATCATTGAGCTATCCAATGCTTCGTTAAGTGCGGCGCTTTATTACGTAAGTAATGGAGCACCAGTTATTGCAAAGTTAAGCAGTGGTACAAGAGTTTTAATTGTTGGTTACGATGAACTTAATATTAGTGTCATGAACCCAGACACAGGAAAAATTTACAAAATGGGCATGAATGACAGCACAAATGAGTTCGAGGCCGCAGGTGGCAGGTTCATAACGTATATCAGAGCACAAAAATAATTTGAATCGTGGTAGTGCCTTTTATAAAATAACAACAAAATCCGCTTATTGTGTCAGTCACTAAGAACTGATACGATAGGCGGATTTTTATCTTACATTGAAAAAAATATAGTTTGATGATAGGATGAAATAATATACCTAATAACAAAATTGTATTTAACCAGGAGGATAGTATGGTTAAAAAGTTAAAAAAAAAGTTTGGTGATTTAAAATTATCGGATAAAATGATGACAGTATACTTTTTATTTGGAGGAGCTTTTTGCATCATTTCGATTGTCGCATTTCAACTCAGCTTGAATATATACGATAAAAAATTATATGAAAAATCATTGCAAGAGCTTGATTTTTTTACACAAGAAGTTAATAAGGGATTAGATGAAATAGAAAACTTAAGTTATACATTGGCCATGAATACACAGGTACAGGAGAATTTGGCCAATGCAAACGAAACAAAATATCTTTCACAGGAATATTATTATCAACTTTATCAAATTCGTAGTATTTTACTAGATGAGATAAATATTCACCCAATTGTACAAAATGTCATGTACGTAAATGGAATGGACGTAAGCATTCAGGTTGGGATAGATCGCGGACCACTAGATGAGCAAACATATCGAGAGTTCCTAAGGGTAAGTGGTGAACAAAGAGGAGGGTATGTATTGGTAGCTCCTTCAAAAGAATATCCATATCTTATATCTGGTAGAGATATCTTGGAGAGAAAAAATGCTAGCCTCAACTATCTTGGTACTTTTATTTTAACGAGTGATATAACAGGTATGATTGGGAAAAAGAAGGCATCATTGGAATTTACTAATTCAACATTGTATGTATATTCGGATAAGGGATTGATTTATAGTGAAGGAGACCAATTTCTAGATGATTCGAAGAGCACAAAGGAACAGGGGTACGAGATAATAAGGTATAAGGGAGAGAGATACTTTAAGTGTTTTTTGAAATCATCAGTGAATGGATGGGTTTATATTAATTATTTTCCCTATTCTCAAATATTTGGACAAACCATGTTAGTTCGTTATCTTATGTTGATAGCGTTTGTAGTTACATTTCTTCTCATGGTGATAGCAATGAGAAAGGTTTCCTCTGTAATTACACGTCCGATTCATAATTTATCCAGATCTATGCAAAATGTAGAGGGAGAAGATTTCAAAAGTGCCAAGGAAATTTTGTCAAAGGAGAAACGAACGGATGAAGTAGGGTTATTGTCCCAGGAGTTTCTGGTTATGTTAGAACGAATTGATAATCTGATAAATGAAAATTATAAGAAACAAATATTAATAAAGGATACCAAATATAAAATGCTACAAGCACAAATTAACCCGCACTTTTTATATAATACACTCAATGCCTTAAATTGGATGATAAAGGCTGAACAAAAGCAAGAAGCAAGCAAAATGATTATGGAATTAGGAAAGCTTTTGAGAGCGTCCTTTGAAAAAGAACCATATGTAACAGTAGAAGACGAGATAGAAGCTGCAAAAAGCTATATTACAATTCAGCAATTTCGATATCAAAAGAGGGTGGACTTTCGTGTTGAGGTAATGGGGATACTATCAGGATACAAGGTTCCACGAATGATCTTACAGCCATTAATTGAAAATTCTATTTACCACGGAGTGGAAAACTCATTCGTTCGTTGTAATATTATTATTCGCGCAATTGAAGATAAGGATTTTATTATACTAGAAGTTGAAGACACGGGGCCAGGCATGACGGAGGATGAATTAGAGATGGTTAAAAATTTTAAGTTAAAACCTAAAGGTCATGGAATTGGTTTGGAGAATATTCGTGAGCGAATAAAAATAGCATACCCCAAAAGTGAGATAATCATTGATAGTAAACTTGGTGAAGGGACAAAAGTAACAATACAAATACCAAAAGAAGCAGGAGGACGAGATGTTTAAGCTCTTAATAGTAGATGATGAAGAAATCGAGCGGGAGGGCATGGCAAAACTGATTCCATGGCAAGAATATGATATTCAGTTAATCGGTACAGCTTGGAATGGTGTAGAAGCATTTGATATCATTCAAAATAATCATCCAGATATCATATTGTGTGATATAAAAATGCCAATTATGAATGGGATTGAATTGATTAAAAAAACAAGACAGAATATGATTGAGACGGAGTTTATCGTCCTTTCAGGATATGGAGAATATGAATTTACCAGTCAGGCTATGGAAGAAGGGGTACGACATTATATTTTAAAACCCTGTGATGAAGAAAAAATTATAGAGGTCATTGAAAAAGTCAAAATAGTAATTCAAAACAAGCTGCAAGAAAAGAAAGCTAATAGTAACTACCATAATACAGTACGTAAGCTACTTCCTAGGGCGAAAGAACAAATATTTCGAAATATGCTACTAAACAGAGAACAAATGAAAGGTGATTTCGATTTGTTTTTGGAAGAACTAAAAGAAACTTCCCAGATGGTACGAGTTCTTGCTATGTGCTTTGAAGATAAGATTGATTACTTAGAACAATTTGCATTAGAAAATATAATGGGAGAACTTTTAGAAGCAAAAAATATTATTTTATCCACTTCAATTGAAAATAAAGTACTGTTTTTACTTACGATTAAAGAAGTAAAACAGATAGAAGCGGCATCAAATAGAGCTAAAGTTGAATTAAAACGTATCACAGCGCTTCCAATCATAGCTATAGTTAGTGAAGAGGGAACTTTAAATGAAGTGAATAAATTATACATTCAAGTAAAAGAATTAATCATGATGAGTTCATCTGACTTTGGAGATAAACTGATACACTATGGTATGTTTAAAGAAGTACAAAGTGAACTTTCAATGCTAATATCATATCAAAAAATGAGAAATTTAAAGAGTTATACAGAGCTTTTGTTTGAACTTTACCTTACGTTTATGAAAATGGAGTTGAAAGGATACACAATATTGCAAAAACAAGAAATGTGTAATTGGATACTCAAAAGCCTGTATGGTATAGAATTCATATTTGATCCAGTTTACAATGAAGAGGAAAATAATTGCGGATGGGAATTATATAAGCAGATGTTAGATTCGATTGCCGAATTAAAACCAGATATGATATGTGAAACAAAAGAGGCTAAAAAAGTCAAAGATATCCTCTTGGCAACCTATAAACATCTTAGTAATCCCGAAATGAGCATACAATATTTGGCAAAAGAGGTACTCTATATGAACGAAGATTATTTTGGAAGAATATTTACAAAAAACCAAAAAATAAAATTTTCAACATACCTCTTAAACATAAGAATAGAATTGTCTAAAAGGCTCCTTCAGTTTGATATGAATATTAAAATATCGGATTTAGCAGAATTAGTGGGATATTCTCCAGATGGACAGTATTTTTCAAAAGCATTTAAGAAAGTGACGGAAATGTCGCCGACAGAATATAGGGATATGCTAAAGAGAAATGGAAAAACCGACTTTCAATAAAAAAAGTCGGTTTTTTTCAAATTATAACACAAATTATTCCATTCAAATAAGTTGGAAAGTTATTTAAAATAATAACACAGATAGAAAACAAAATAAAAAGGAGAGGTAGCTATGAAAAAGAACTTAAAAAAAGTTCTTGCAGTTTTATTAGCAGGAACTATGTCATTATCACTTGCAGCGTGTTCAACAGGCAAATCAACGGAAAGTAATCAAACAACAAATACAACAGGTGAAAACACAAGTGAAGGAGAAGCAAAAGAAGATACGAGTACGAGTCAAGATGAGATTACAATCAAAATTGCATGGTGGGGTAGCCAAACAAGACACGAATTGACTCAAAAAGTATTAGATTTATATACGCAGACACATCCAAATATCAAATTCGAAACATCTCCATCAGGATGGGATGGATATTTTGATAAATTATCTACGCAAACGGCATCTGGCTCGATGCCTGATATTGTACAGATGGATTATCTTTACCTAACTACTTACGCAAAGAATAATTCGGTAACCAATTTACAAGAATTCATTGACGATGGTACGATTGATGTTTCAAATATTGATGAAAATCTCTTAAATACTGGAAAAATTGATGATAAAATGACTGGATTAGTATTATCAAGTTCTATGCTAAGCGTAGGATATAATCCATCTGTTTTTGTAGAGGCAGGTATTGAAGAACCATCTGCTGAGTGGACTTGGAGTGATTTTATCAAATTGAATGAACAAATTTATGAAAAAACTGGAAAGTATGGAGCTTCGCTAGATAGTGCAGCAGATACAAATTTATTTAACTATTGGGTGAGACAGCATGGATTTTCACTATTTAGTGATGATAACAAATCTTTAGGCTATGAGGATGATAAAATACTAGAAGATTATATTACAATGTGGAGTAACCTAATGGAAAAAGATGCAGTGCCAAATCCGGATGAGTTTGCTCAGATTGCTACATTAGGTCAGGAAGCTGGTCCAGTTGTGACAGGTGATGCAGCAATGATTATAGAGTGGAATAATTACGCATCAAAAGTAAGTACAGTAAATGATAAGATTAAAATGGTTACACCGCCACTATCACAAGATTCTGATGCAAAGGGATTATGGTTAAAGCCAGGTATGTTTTTCTCTGTAGCAGAAACTTCAAATGTTAAAAAAGAAGCAGCAGAGTTTATTAATTGGTTTATTAACTCAGAAGAGGCAAATGACATATTAATGGCAGAAAGAGGAACTCCTGTTTCGTCTGTAATCAGACAACATATGATTGATGGTGGACAAATGACAGATCAACAAGCAGCGATGTTTGATGCAATTGACAGTGCGATAGAGCTAGCTGGTGAAACACCTGCTCCAGACCCAGTTGGAATGTCCGAAGTAAATGAAGCATTTAAAAATGCTGCCAATAGTGTGTATTATGGGCAAAAAAGTGTAGCTGATGCAGCAGCAACTTTTAGAGAAGAAGCAAATGCAATTTTAGCAAGAAATAACCAATAGTAGTTTAAGGAGAGGAGACGTGATTGTCTCCTTCTCTTTTAAGAAATGAGGAATAATTATGAAACAATCAAACACTATCATAAAAACGCACTATAAACGTGAGGATAATATAGCGGCATATTTAATGCTATCCCCTTGGATTTTTGGGTTTGTATTAATGTGGCTGTTACCTATGATAATTTCTATCTACTATTCTTTCACGGATTTTAACCTGCTAAATGAGCCAACATTTATTGGGCTAAAAAATTATATCAGAGCTTTCACAGAAGATAAAACATTCTATAAAGCACTAGGAGTTACATTTACATACGTATTAATACTAGTTCCTCTTAGATTGGCTTTTGCATTATTCATTGCCATGCTATTAAATAAAAAACACAAAGGATTAGGTATTTACCGAACTTTATATTATGTCCCATCTATTATTGGAGGAAGTATTGCAGTTTCAGTTGTATGGAAGCAAATGTTTGGAAATCAAGGAGTGATTATGTCACTTTTGAATGCGCTTGGAATGGAACAAAAGGTATCACTTCTTGGCAATACCAATACTGCACTTGGTGTAATTATTCTTATGGGAGTATGGCAGTTTGGGTCATCTATGCTTATTTTTCTGTCCGCGTTAAAACAAATTCCCTATTCTTTATATGAATCAGCAATGGTGGATGGTGCGAAGCCTTGGAAAGTATTTAGCAAAATTACATTACCAATGTTAACGCCAACGATATTCTTTAATTTGATTCTACAAATAATTAATGGATTTCGTGTGTTTACAGAAAGCTATGTAATCACAGATGGCGGCCCACTAGATAGCACACTCTCATATGTTTTGTATTTGTATCGACGTGCCTTTACTTTTTTTGATATGGGATATAGTTGTGCTCTTGCTTGGATATTAGTTGCCATAATTGGTATATTTACATTGTTTTTATTTAAGACCCAAAATAGTTGGGTACATTATGAAGCAGGGAGGGAATAAAAGATGGGACGAAAGAATAAAAGAAAAATACACTCTGTTCTTTTCCATATAGAAGCATGTATGTTAGGTTTTATCATGATTTATCCATTGCTTTGGTTACTTGCCAGCTCCTTTAAAAGTAACCAAACCATGTTTCAAGATGCATATTCCTTGATTCCCAAAGTTTGGGATGTGGCAACAAACTATAAGAGTGGGTTTGCAGGAATAGGAGGAGTTAGGTTTTCAACTTTTTTTATGAATTCATTATATGTTACAGTGGTTGGTATGCTAGGCTGTGTGATATCATCTTTGTTTGCTGCATACGCCTTTTCAAGAATTAAGTTTCGATTTGGTAATATCTTATTTGGGTGTGTAATGATGACGATGATGATACCAGCTCAAGTAATGGTCGTACCTCAATACATTATTCTTAAAAAATTAAACTTAATTGACACAAGAATTTCATTAATATTACCTTGGTTTTTTGGAGGTGCTTTTTTTATCTTCTTAATGGTACAATTTTTCCAGGGGATACCAAGAGAGTTAGATGAAGCGGCACAAATTGATGGATGTGGGAGAATTCAGACATTATTCAAAATATTGGTTCCTATCGTAAAGCCTGCTATTATCACATCATCCATTTTTGCATTTTACTGGATTTGGCAAGATTTTTTTCAACCACTAATTTTTGTAAATAGTACAAAGAAATTTACCATACCGTTAGCATTAAATATGTACCTTGACCCTAATTCTTATAATAATTATGGTGGTCTATTTGCGATGTCAGTCATATCCTTATTACCAATTATTTTATTTTTTATTATATTTCAACGTTATTTGGTAGATGGTATTGCAATGGATGGAATTAAGGGTTAATGAGAGGAGAAATAAATGGAATTATGTATTAATCGAAATACCACGATAACTACTACGATTCGCATCAAATCAGTACGAAAAGCAGTTGAAAATTTAAAAAGAGATTTGTGTAAATCGTGTTTGGAGACGAAGTTACCGGGTGCAGAAATTTGTCTCGTTGAATATGAGCAAGAAAAAGAGTGCTATCAGCTGATTGCATTCAATAATAGATTGGAAATTAGGGCAAAGGATGAATTTGGTTTTATATATGGCATATATGAAGTAAGTCGTAGGATTTTGGGTATACATGAATTTTGGTTTTGGAACGATCAAAAAATAATTCCTCAAAATGAATTTAGATTGCCTGAGGATTATTTCTATCAATCGACTCCTTTTAAAGTAAAGTATAGAGGTTGGTTCGTGAATGATGAGGTACTGTTGAATTCTTGGTATGTTGAGCGAAAAAAATCAAAGCCTTGGGAAATGCTTTTTGAAGCGTTACTTCGCTTAGGAGGAAATATGGTAATTCCTGGTACCGATAAGAATAGTAATACTTATCGTGATATGGCATCTGAGATGGGATTTTATGTTTCACATCATCATGCAGAGCCTTTGGGAGCAGAAATGTTTGCTAGGCAATACCCTAATCTCAGCCCCTCCTATGATGAACATGCTGAGAAATTTGAAAAACTTTGGCAGGATGGCATTCAAAAGCAAAAGAAAATGAAGGTCATTTGGAATCTAGGGTTTCGAGGACAGGGTGATTGTCCATTTTGGGACAATGATCCTAGGTATCAAACGGATGAAGCCAGAGGAGCTTTGATGAGTGATATCATCCAAAAACAATATGATATGGTAAAACAAAATGATGGGAATGCTATATGTTGTACTAACTTATATGGAGAAACAATGGAGCTTTATCAAAAAGGATTTCTAAAAGTTCCAAAGGATATTATTAAAATATGGGCTGATAATGGCTATGGTAAAATGGTTACAAGACGGCAAAATAATCATAATCCAAGAATACCTTCCTTACCAACAAAGGGCGAAAAGGGAAGCCATGGAATTTATTATCATGTCTCTTTCTATGACTTGCAAGCCGCAAATCATATTACTATGTTGCCTAATTCCATTGCGTTCATAAAAAAAGAATTGGATAAAGTAATAAAATGCAATGCCAGTGATTTCTGGATTATAAACTGTTCTAACATAAAGCCACATGTATACCTCCTTGACTATATATCTAAAATATGGAAATGCGATTCTATGGATAGCGAAGTATTTAAAAATAACTATGTTACAAACTACTATGGAAGCAAATATCAAGAAGAGATAATTAAATGTTTTGATGCATATTCAAAATACGCGCTTTCTTATGGAAATAAGGAGGATGAACATGCAGGGGAGCAATTTTCAAATCATGTTGCGAGAACACTTGCTTCACAATTTATGAAAGATAGGACGAAACATGCAGAAAGTTTACTATGGTTTAGAAACACAAATAATTTAATCGATCAAATAAATAGTTATAAAAATATGTGTATAAATGCTACCGATAACTACGATAAGTATCTAAAAATGTGTGAATTAACCGTTCATTCATTAGACCATAACAGTGAAGAGTTATTTCGTGATTCGTTATTGCTTCAAGCAAGAGTCCATTATTATTGTTTCAAAGGAGCTTCTTTGCTGTGTGAAGGCTTGCTAGAAGCAGAAAAAGAAAACTATAAGCAATCATTTTATCTTGTGGGAAAGGCAAAAAAAAATTATTTGCAGGCAAATCATGAACTAAGAGCCCGTGAACACGGAAAATGGAAGAATTTTTATCAAAATGAATGTCTGACCGATATAAAACAAACAGCATGGGTTTTATCAGGGTTAATGAGTTATCTTAGAAACATGGAGGACGGTCCACATTTTTATCAATGGCAGAGAGAATTTTTGTATGCACCAGAAGATAGTAAAGTTATGCTTATTTTGAATATGGAAAATCATTTGACTGATGATGAAATATTTTCCCTTATGGAAGAAAGATATGATTAAAGAATAAAAATACCGCATCATTCAATCAACTTGTAGGATGCGGTGTTTCTTATTCATAGATAATTTGTAGCATTTCCTTTAATCTTACGTGATAGTTATGCCCGGCACTTACCTTTTGATATATAGTTTTCTAAAAAGTTAAAACCATAAATTTTTAATTGAGACTGCATTAACCCTTCCAGATAACCTATTGTATAAGTATCAAGCTTATCACTTAGTTTATCTTTTAATCGATCAAAAAGACATGGTTCTCATTATAAAGTGAACCGACAAATGATATATCACTAGCAAACCTATCGTTATCCTAAGACGATAATGAGATTTGGTTCAAGCGATTTGTATGTACTGCAAGAGGAAGGTAATGTATCGTTTTCTGAAGTATTATTCTCTAACACACGAATACTAACCTCTTCTAGTAATAATTGTTTTTTCTTCTCATTTCTAGAAACCTAATTTCCTCCTTCTATCTAGTAAATTTTAAAAACGTCTATCGCTCATTCCTTCTTTGACCTTATGGAATGAAAAATAGACGTTACAAAGCGACAATTTCATATATGTAATATTTGCTTTTGACAAATCAAGTTTTTGTCTTAAATATCAAAAGAAATAGAAAGAAGGATTTGACAAAAATGCTTGCATAAGGTATACTTATTAAGAAATGCTTTGTCTTAAGAAATGTATATAAGTTACAATTAAGTTAAGCCCAAATACGTTGTGTATTAGTGCTTTTTTTTTACGCTAACAGGAATAGAAATAGATAAAGAAATAGATGATAATTAGTGGGTATTTCGTACCAAAAACACTGGATGAAAGATGGGTTTGGCAATAAGAAAGGAATTTGAAATAAATGGAGACAATGAGATTTGACGAATTAGAAATATCAGAACAAATATTAAAAGCAATAACCGAAATGGGATTTGAGGAAGCAACGCCAATACAAGCACAGGCGATACCAGTTGTAATGAGTGGAAAAGATGTGATTGGACAGGCACAGACAGGTACAGGGAAAACAGCAGCATTTGGAATTCCGCTACTTGAAAAAGTAGATGTTAAGAATAAATGCCTACAAGAAATTATCTTGTGTCCAACAAGAGAGTTGGCCATTCAGGTAGCAGAAGAAATCAGAAATTTATCAAAATTTATGCACGGATTAAAGATTGTACCTATTTATGGTGGACAAGATATTGTGAAACAGATTCGCTCATTAAAGGCTGGAACACAGATTGTAATAGGAACTCCAGGCCGTGTAATGGATCATATGAGACGTAAAACAGTTAAGTTTGAGAATGTTCATACGATTGTATTAGATGAAGCAGATGAAATGCTTAACATGGGATTTCGAGAGGATATAGAGACAATCCTTAAGGAAATTCCAAAAGAAAGACAAACGGTACTTTTCTCAGCTACCATGCCAAAGGCGATATTAGATATTGCAAAAACATATCAAAAAAATGCAAAGACAGTAAAAGTAGTAAAAAAAGAATTGACAGTACCAAACATTGAACAGTATTATTTTGAAGTAAAGTCAAAAAACAAAGAAGAAGTTTTATCAAGATTATTAGATATCTATGATCCAAAACTTTCGGTTGTATTTTGCAATACGAAAAGAATGGTTGATGAATTAGTAAGCGCATTACAAGTACGAGGTTATTTTGCAGAAGGTCTTCATGGTGATTTAAAGCAGTCTCAAAGAGACCGCGTTATGAATAGTTTTCGTAATGGAAAAACAGAGATTTTGGTTGCAACGGATGTTGCGGCAAGAGGAATCGATGTGGATGATGTCGATGCAGTATTTAATTATGACTTACCACAAGATGATGAATACTATGTACACCGCATCGGAAGAACGGGTAGAGCAGGACGAAAAGGAAAGGCGTTTTCCTTTGTTGTTGGAAAAGATGTTTATAAGTTAAAGGATATTCAAAGATATTGTAAAACAAAAATATTAGCACAGCCAATTCCATCTTTAAATGATGTTAAGAATACTAAAGTTGATAAAGTTTTAGAAAAAGTAAAAAATGTAATTGAAACAGAAGACTTAACAGGAATGATTGATGTCATTGAAAAACACTTAAATCAGGAAGATTATACTTCAATGGATGTTGCAGCAGCGTTTCTTTCCTTGGCATTAGGAGAAAAGCAAGAAGAAGAATTAAAACAATTTGACTTTGAAAATACTGGTGCAGAAGATGGAATGGTTCGTTTGTTCATTAATATCGGAAAGAAGCAAAACATTCGCCCAGGAGATATTTTAGGAGCGATTGCAGGTGAGAGCGGAATGCCTGGTAAATTAGTAGGTTCCATTGATATGTATGATAAATATACCTTTGTAGAAGTACCACGTGAATATGCATCGGAAGTACTAAAAGCAATGGAAAATTCTAAGATTAAGGGTAAGAATATTAATATTGAACCAGCAAATAAAAAATAAATAACCATGTCAAACGCATAGGAGGTAATTATGATTGTAGAAGGTAAAAGTGGTAAAGTAGAAAACTATAAATTTACAGCAATCGTGTTTACTGTGTTATATCTGATATTTGAAGCATTTGCATTTTTTAATAATACAGCGGGGAATCCCGAGTATAGCGAAATGATGAGAAATGCAATTAAATTTCAGCAAATAGGAGTTGGGATTTGTGTGATTGTATATGATATCATAGCAGTAAACAAATGGTATCATTTTAAAAAGCATGACAAACTAGCCTATTTGATTCACCCTATTGTTGAAAAAATACTTGAACTAATCTGTTTGGTTTGTGGAGTAATTGGTTTTGGTATGGCATGTTTTTATTAATAATAGAATAAGGACGCATCGTTTTCTAATTTTTTGATTTCATAAAGCGTTTGCCTACACTTTAAGCACCAAGAATTCTTACTTGGTGCTATTGTTTTGGCAGAATAAGAAATAAATATTAATACACAATATCAAAGTACATACACTATTTTACGTCTGACAAATACAAAATCAAAAATTTACAGGATTCGGTCAAAATTTATATCGAAAACTGCAAACGTTTTCTTTACATAGTAAACTATATATAAAAAAAAATGTCAAAAATCATAATCTTTGTGCACACTTATGTTAACTGAAATGCTATAATAATTATTGTAAAACCCCCCCCAATACATTATATAGTTTTTGCTACACCCCCATAAAAAGAAATACCTTCTCCTAAAAAGACAGCAGTTCGGATGGCTGTCTTTTTATTTTGTAAAAATTTAGTGAGCAATAGTAAAAACAAAGAACTTTTCGTAAAATCTAACAATTTGAATGCCTTGTATAATAGAATGGGATATAATAGAATATACTTATATCTATATGTAAATAAGGAGCCTGTTATGGATAATATGGAAAATGTATTTCAAAGACAAGCGTATGTAACACAAATGCGACCAGCACTAAATCGAAATGCATTATTTACAGATGAAACAAAAAATTATCGCACACCGGTTCAGCCATTGCAGCATGAAAAGGTAACGATTCGCTTTCGTACAGAAAAAGATAATGTAGATGCAGTTTATCTCGTTACAAAAGAGGCTAAATATAAGATGATCCGGTATCAAATAGATGGAGTATTTGATTTTTATAAAACAGAATTAGAAGTGGAAGAAGAAACGATAAGCTATCACTTTGAAATTATTGTTGGAAGAATAAAATGCTACTATAATAAATTAGGTGTGGTAAAAGAAGCGTTGAATCAATATGCGTTTTTGATCATACCTGGTTTTTCTGTGCCAGAATGGGCAAAAGGAGCAGTTATTTATCAAATATTTACCGATCGCTTTTTCAATGGTGATACAAGCAATGACGTCGAAGAGAGAGAATACTCCTATATACATGACCAAGTAAAAAGGGTAACGGATTGGAATAAATATCCTGATCCAATGGGGGTAAGAGAGTTCTATGGTGGTGATCTACAAGGGGTAATAGATAAACTTCCATATTTAAAAGAATTAGGGGTTGATGTGATATATTTTAACCCATTATTTGTATCCCCCTCCAATCATAAGTACGATATTCAAGACTATGATTACATTGATCCCCATTTTGGTAAAATACCAAATGATGGGGGAGAGTGTCTTTTACCAGGTGATAATAATAACCAGCATGCAACCAAATACAGAAAACGAGTGACCGATAAAACAAACTTAGAAGCAAGTAATCAGCTATTTGCAAAATTAGTGGAATTGGCTCATCAAAATGGTATAAAAATTATATTAGATGGTGTTTTTAATCATTGTGGCTCCTTTAATAAATGGATGGATAGAGAGCGAATCTATGAAACAGAAGAAGATTATGAAAAGGGAGCGTTCATTTCAAAGGATAGTCCCTATAATAGCTTTTTTAAATTTTATTCGAATCATTCCTGGCCTTATAATCCAGAGTATGATGGTTGGTGGGGACATAGCACATTACCAAAACTTAATTATGAAGAGTCACCAAAGCTCTATGAATATATGTTAGAGATTGCAAAAAAATGGGTTTCACCACCTTATAATGTCGATGGGTGGCGTCTTGATGTGGCAGCAGATCTTGGGTATAGCAATGAATTTAATCATAAATTTTGGAAAGACTTTAGAAGAGCAGTAAAAGAAAGTAATCCAGACGCTCTTATCTTAGCCGAGCATTATGGAGATCCTAAAGAGTGGCTTCTTGGGGATGAATGGGATACCGTTATGAACTATGATGCCTTTATGGAGCCTGTAACATGGTTTTTGACAGGTATGGAAAAGCATAGCGATGAATATCGAGATGATTTAAAAGGAAATGCAGCAAGTTTTTTTGGTGCAATGAGACATCATATGGCAAGCTTTCAAGGAGCATCTTTACAAATCGCAATGAATGAACTATCCAATCATGACCATTCCCGTTTTCTGACACGTACGAATGGTTTGGTAGGACGAGTAAGTACGTATCCTCCTAGCGCAGCAAATGAGGGTGTTGATAAGAGAGTATTTATGGAAGCGGTTATCATTCAGATGACTTGGCCAGGAGCGCCCACAATTTATTATGGAGATGAAGCAGGAGTTTGCGGTTTTACAGACCCTGATAATCGAAGAAGCTATCCTTGGGGGAACGAAGACAAAGAATTGATAGAATTTCACAAGCAAGCCATCGCGCTTCATAAAAAGTATGAAGTCCTAAAAAGTGGTTCCATCAAATTTTTAGTGGGAGAAAAGCATGTGATTGCTTATGGACGTTTTGATGCAAAGGAACAAATGATAATTCTTATAAATAACGATGAGAAACAACGAGAAATCGTGGTGCCTGCATGGGAGATTGGATTATCTTATGACTCTGTACTAAAAAGTGTATTTAAGACTGCAAATGGCGATTTTACGCTTCAAAATTTCCACTTTAAAATGAATGGGAATTACTTAAAGCTATCAATGGAAGCAAAAAGTGCAATGGTACTCAAAAATTTATAATTTAATAAAAAAATGCTTGCACTTTTTTTTTGATTATGTTATAACTATATATTGTCAGGACTGATTGGGTAATACCCGTAGCCCTGTTCATATATAAAAATGGATGGATTCCCGAGCGGCCAAAGGGGGCAGACTGTAAATCTGTTGTCGACGACTTCGAAGGTTCGAATCCTTCTCCATCCAGTAGGATATTTCCTAATATCCATGCCGGCGTGGCGGAACTGGCAGACGCACAGGACTTAAAATCCTGCGGGACTTATACTCCCGTACCGGTTCGATTCCGGTTGCCGGCAGTAAAATTTAAACTTATGTGGGGGTACGAGCTTAATTTAAGTTCGTACTTTTTTTGTGTTTAAATTTAAGAACAAAAGATAAGATATCATAGGAAAGGGGAGAACAATATGATATACAAAGATAAAACTTTACAACAAAAAGTAATTTTTATTTTTTTAACCGTATGTTTTTCATGTTTAATTTTATTTTGTATCCTGATTTTTAAGCAAAATACAAAGATTGTAACCTTCAATGCATCAAACAGTAAGATAGTAAAAGATATTGTGGTAAATATTGATTCGATTCAAGACTCAGACTTTTTTATTATTAATGGATATGCATATAAAAAGGGTGAAAGCATTAAAACGGTGAATGGCTATGTTTTGCTATATTGCATTGATACAGGAGAATATTTTAAGCTACCGACTCAACTGCTTCGTCGGCCTGATGTAACAGAAACGCTAGACGATGGAACAGATTATTCCAATAGTGGTTTTATAGCAAGGGTTTCAAAATCCAAATTAGACTTTAACAATCTTGGCTATGAAATTTGTTATTACTATAATCACAAAAACGAAAACGAACTTATGCATAGCGGTGTTTATATGGGGAATGTAGAGAAGGGGTGAGTAAAAAATGAATCAGTTATTACAGCTTCGCAAGAATCATAAAGTAAGAGCCTATTTTATTTTTGGATTGTTTACAGGGCTTGTTGTACTTATGCACTGGCTAATACAAGGATGGGAAGGTGATGACTATTACTATTCTCAAGTCTTAAATGATATTAGTCTTAAAAGGTTTTTTCTTAATAATTACTATTATCACAGCTCAAGGCTAATTATAGACTCCTATTCTGCTATTATTTTACATATATCAATGACGCTATGGAAGATACTAAATATTATTATGATTGCATGCGTTCCATTGTTAACGATTAAGATGTTGAATCTGACGGTAAATATGAACCATGCCATGATTTGTACGGGTATTTTCATGTTCTATCCATTTTACGCGCTTTCTGAATGTGGATGGGCAGTTACTACAATGTATTATTTTTGGGTTAATATATTTGCTATGATAGCTATTTACTATGCTTTAAAGCAAGTAAAGGGAGAAAAGTTAAGATGGTTTGAGATACTAATGGCTATCTGTGCGAATATCATAGCAAGTAATAAAGAGCAAATAAGCTTGATATTACTCATACTATTTGTTGTGTTGTTTTTCTATCAGTTTTTTAATAAACAAACAAAACGATTACTAGCAATACAAAGTATAATTGCATTCAGTGAATTGATTTTTTCATTTATTAGTCCGGGAAATCAAGTACGAACACAGGTTGAAATTGCGGAGGCTTTGGTAGATTTTAAAATGCTATCCTTTTTGGATAAATTACAACTAGGGTATGCAACTACAGTATATTACATAATTGACAATTTATTCTTTGTTTTACTTTGTTTACTGCTATGTATTTATATTTTCCGTGTAACTAAATCCGTATTCTATAGAATGCTAGCGGCTTTTCCTTTGCTTCTTTGCCTTGCTTTAGGATATTTTCGAAATATTGTAATTGAGTTTATTCCGGGAGTTGACAGAATCACAAACGCTTTGGGAACTTACGGTGTCATTGATTTATCAAACTTTGATATAAGAAGTGCCTATATTCCCTTGGTACTACTAGGAATGATTTGTGCTTGTGTCTTAGTCTGCATATTTATTATATACCCTAATTTCAAAGGTTTTTTAATCATCAGTGCTATCATTGGAGGATTTTTAAGTAGAATGGCAATGGGTTTTTCCCCTACTATTTATCGCTCTGGCAAGCGAACTTTTATTCCTCTTATTATGATTTTTCTAATATGTGATTGCTATATCTTTTGTGATATGATTGATAAGAAAATAGTAGATGATAAATTTAAATACTTACTTATAAGCATTGGATGTATTAGCTTTATTAGTACTCTTACCTATATTCGATAATAAAAATACAGGCTTTATTTTGCAATTAAAAATGTTAAAATAGTATAAAAAATGTTTTGAAAAGGGTTGACATAACCGATGTAATCTGGTAGAATTTATCATGTTGCTAGCGAAGTTAGATGATAGATTCGCCCAGATAGCTCAGTCGGTAGAGCAGAGGACTGAAAATCCTCGTGTCACTGGTTCGATTCCGGTTCTGGGCATTGTAAGCTAGTTATTCAATATGCGGGTGTAGTTCAATGGTAGAACACTAGCCTTCCAAGCTAGATACGTGGGTTCGATTCCCATCACCCGCTTGGTTAGATAATTATGTTATTATATGTATGCGATAGTAGTACAGTTGGTAGTACGCCACCTTGCCAAGGTGGAGGTCGCGAGTTCGAGTCTCGTCTGTCGCTCTTATTATAGAATCTTGTGCCTTCAGTTTAGAGGTTACAGGATTTTTTTCATACAAGGAAATTGTAACACCACTTAGGAGGTTTCATGAATATATTAATAAGTGCTTGTCTGCTAGGCATTGAGTGTCGATACGATGGAACAGGTAAAAAAATACCTGAATTAGAACAATTAAAAAAGAAACATCATCTAATACCGATATGCCCTGAAATATTTGGTGGATTACCAACGCCCAGAGAACCTGCCGAAAAAGTGGGAAATCGGATTATGACAAAGACAGGGAAAGATGTAACGGATTATTATCAAAAAGGAGCGGATGAAGTTTTAAAATTAGCTAATTTATTTGATTGCAAATACGCGATTTTAAAAGAACGAAGCCCCTCTTGTGGTTATGGGGAAATATATGATGGGACATTTACAGGACAGCTAATCAAAGGGGATGGAGTTCTGGCAAATCTACTAGCTCAAAACGGTATTACTATTTTGGGAGAGAAGGAAATAAAGTTGGTATAGTGTCGAGTATAAATGGATTGCATTGATGGAAAAAGAATATGAGGAAAGTCAATGAATAATAAAGTAAGAAAAACTTATATTGCAGTATGGGTTGTTTTTTTACCAGTTACCGTTTTACTAATTATGATTTTCATTCTTCTTTATAATTTCAGTATAACAAGTGAAAAAGCAGCTCGGTCGGTAGTAGAAGATGACTTGCTTGTTGAAACGCAGAATTTTGCACTTCAGATTCATGAAGAGCTTGATATCATGACAAGGATGGGAATTGCATTTCGAGATATGTTTGCAAACATGCAATACATGAATCAAAGAGAACAATTAAAAGTAATTGGTGCTTTATGTAATAATTCAAATGCCTATATGGTGGTTTATTGCGATACAAAAGGGATTGGTTTTACACATAATGGTATCAAGGTGAACGTAAAAAAAGATGACCTATTGCTTCAACAAGACGTAGACAAGCAGTATTATGCCTATTTACAAAAAGAAAGTATTATGCAGGCAGAAGCAGTAGTATCTGTAATCCCAATTATGAAGAACGAAAATATAGACGGTTATATACTCATGTATTACTCCGTTAGTCATATTAGAAAACTTTTTACAAAGTTGATTCCCTATGATGACACCTTTATGCTATATAGTGTTGATGATGGTTTGATTATAACGACGGAAGGCTTAAAGAACGAGCCTCCTTCTGATACTATGTTAATTAAATGGTTTCAACAATTAGATGATACTTTTGACTATGATAGGATTAGGGAAGCAGCTCTTAATAAAAAAGAATTTTCCTTTTCGCTTACGATGGACAAGGGTTCAAAGTTTGTGATTGGTATTCCAGTAGGAATTAGTGACTGGTATGTTACGGTTGGATATGAAAAGGATTTGTATGAACAAAAGCTAACGAATGAGTGGATTGATATAAAAAAATTAATCCAATATCTTCTTGTGCTGATTTTTATTTTTTTGTTTTTTATGCTAGGTACTATGGCTATTATATATTTGGTTTACAACAAACATAATCGCAAACTTCAAGTCGCAGCTAAAACAGACTTATTAACAAAGCTTTATAATAAAATAACTACGGAAGATAAAATCAAAGAGTATATAGAAGATAAAAGTAATCTAGGAGGCATACTGTTTATTCTTGATGTCGATAACTTCAAAGAAATTAACGACTCAAAAGGACACTCTGCAGGAGATGAGGTATTAAAAAAGCTTGGTAGCTATTTAAAAGAATCCTTAAAAGGCCATAATATTATGGGAAGAGTTGGAGGAGATGAATTTTTTGTTTTTATAACAGACATAAAGACAAAAGAGGAACAAGAAATGCAGACTAAGAGGGTATATGAGATATTTCGTGGATTTGCAAACTCTGGAGGAATAGCAGAATCTGTTACTTTTAGTGTTGGCTGTGCTTGGTATCCAAAAGACGCTCAAGATTTTGAAACTTTATTTAAGGCGGCAGATCAGGCGTTATATGAAGCAAAGGAAAAGGGCAAAGATCAATTGGTACGGTATCAAAGAAAGTAAGGTGAAAGGATGCTTGGAAAAAGGTTGCTTGGAAAAAGGTTGTTTGTTACGGTGTTTTATTTGGTTATAGTAACAATTCATTTTATAGGATGTACTAGTTTAAAAAAAGACACAGATGAATCAGATTCAACACAGTCTTTAGAAGTTGCCGAAGAGGAAACGTATGAGATAGCATTGGTATCTGATCTAGGCACAATTAAAGATCAATCATTTAACCAAGCATCCTGGGAAGGAATTATGACATATGCTTTAGAACATGGTGTGTCATACAAGAATTATCAGCCAGAAGAGGGAACTTTAGATGCCTATGTTGATAACATTGAGTTAGCAATTAAAAATGGCGCTAAGCTGGTGGTTTGTCCAGGATATAACTTTGAAACACCTATTTTTATTGTTCAGGATAAATATCCTGAAGTGACCTTTATTCTAATTGATGGAGAGCCTCATAATGTTGCATATAGTGAGTCAAGAATCGAAGACAATGTACTTGCAATTATGTTTCAGGAGGAAGAAGCTGGATTTTTGGCAGGCTATGCAGCGGTCAAAGAAGGATATACAAAACTTGGCTTTATAGGTGGTATGGCAGTACCTGCTGTTATAAAGTATGGGTATGGATTTGTACAAGGTTGTGAAAAAGCCGCAATGGAAATGGGGATTCAGACTGAAATAGTATATACCTATGCAGGTACATTTGGGGAATCAGACGATGCCAAGAATATGGCAGCTTCTTGGTATCAAAATGGAACTCAGATTATATTTGCATGCGGGGGAGCAATCGGAAATTCAGTGATTGAAGCGGCAGAAATGGAAAACGGGTATGTTATTGGTGTTGATGCAGATCAAGGTTCCCAGTCTAATGTGATTATTACTTCTGCCATGAAAATGATTATGACGGCAGTCTATCAAGGAATTGAACAATACTACTCTGGTGCTTTTCCAGGAGGTACGATACAAAGATTTTCCGCAGAAAACAATGGAATAGGATTACCGATGGATACATCAAGGTTTCGAGTCTTTTCAAAAGAAAATTATGAAAGTATTTATAAAAAACTGGTTGCGGGTGAAATTCAAATAATAAATAACGAAGAGGATTCCACCACAAAAGACATACCCTTGATTGCTACCCATGTAGAATTTATACATTGATTAAAACGTTTGACAAAAAGTATGGAAAGTGATATAGTCAAAAACAATTGAATATAATCTTCAGGGCAGGGTGAGATTCCCTACCGGTGGTAAAGCCCACGAGCCGTAAGGTTGATTCGGTGTGATTCCGAAGCCGACAGTATAGTCTGGATGAAAGAAGAAAAAGTTAGTTTACATGATTGTAAATGTAATCATTTGTGCTCTGAAATGCCATATCATTTCAGAGCTTTTTTTGTAATAGAACATTATGTCCTATTACGACGGATTATTTATATTTCAATTGTAAGCGAGTCTTAAAGTTAGAATGCCTTGAAAATTATTTCAAGGTTTTTTTTATGTGAAAGGAGGAAATATGATTCAACATGATTACATGAAAAGAGCAATTAAGCTTGCTAAAGCGGGGTGTGGATTTGTAAATCCCAATCCTATGGTTGGAGCTGTAATTGTTAAAAATGGAGAAATTATCGGTGAAGGTTATCATAGAAAATATGGTGAACTTCATGCGGAGCGAGATGCTTTAAATAATTGCATTACTTCACCAAAAGAAGCAACTCTTTATGTAACTTTAGAACCTTGTTGCCATTATGGAAAGACACCACCTTGCACCGATGCCATTTTAAAAAGTGGAATAAAAAAAGTGGTGATAGGCTCTTGTGATCCAAATCCAATCATGCAAGAAAAAGGCATTGCTCTACTTCGAAAACATGGTATTAAGGTAATTGAACATGTCCTAGAGGAGGAGTGCAATAAGTTAAACGAAGTATTCTTTCACTACATAACTACGAATACTCCTTACGTCATCATGAAATATGCAATGACAATGGATGGAAAAATCGCAACACATTGTGGAAAGTCTAAATGGATTACAGGAGAACTGGCAAGAGAACATGTTCATAGACAGAGGCATAAATATTCTTCTATTATGGTTGGAGTGAAAACGGTACTTGTTGACGACCCATTGTTAACTTGTCGAGTAGAAAATGGAAAAAATCCCATACGAATTATTTGTGATACGAATCTACGTACCCCTTTGAATGCAAAGGTAATTACCACAGCAAAAGCGATTAAAACGATAATAGCAACCGCTAGTACAAGTGTATTGGAGCAAAGGCCTTATTGGCAGGCGGGATGTGAAGTCATTACGGTACCAAAAAGAAATGGACATTTAGATTTAAAGAAGCTAATGAAGAAATTAGGAACTCAAGAAATTGATAGTGTCTTGATAGAAGGAGGAGGAGCACTTCACTGGTCGGCGTTACAAAGCCAAATTGTGAATAAGCACTGCTGTTATATCGCACCCAAATTATTTGGAGGAGAGCAAGCTAAAACGCCAATAGCAGGTATTGGAATTGAGAATCCTGACCATGCATTTTTTTTAAAAAATAGCAAGGTATTACAACTAGGAGATGATTTTTTGATTGAAAGTGAGGTGCAATACTCATGTTTACAGGAATAGTTGAAGAAATTGGTAGGATTGACAAAGTAGAGCGAGGTTTACACTCTATAAAGGTATCGGTGCAAGCACGTAAAATATTAAACGACCTACAATTAGGTGATAGTGTGGCACTAAATGGTGTATGCCTAACCGTAACTAGCTTTTGTAGGGACATATTTACTGCGGATATCATGCATGAAACGTTAAAGCGCTCTTCACTTTTTGATTTGACAACAGGAAGCCTTGTTAATTTAGAAAGAGCCATGCCTGTAAATGGAAGGTTTGGCGGACATATCGTGTCAGGACATATAGATGGATTAGGCAAAATAATTAGAATACAAAAAGATGATATAGCTCATTGGTATCATATTAAAGCCGAAGAGGCAGTTCAAAAATACATAGTAGAAAAGGGATCAATTGCAATTGACGGAATTAGCCTTACAGTTGCTAAGGTTGCAAAAGACCATTTTAGCATTTCTGTAATACCTCACACAGCTCAAAAAACAATATTATCTACAAAGGTAGTCGGTGATTGTGTCAATTTAGAAAATGACCTGATAGGAAAATATGTTGAAAAACTTATGTACTATGATACAAAAGTAAGAACAGATAGTAATATAACGAGAGATTTTTTAAACAAATTCGGATACTAGGAGGGTTAAGATGTTTCAATATAATACAGTAGAAGAGGCATTGCTGGAATTAAAAAAAGGGAAAATTATTATCGTAACGGATGATGATAAGCGTGAAAACGAAGGAGATTTCATTTGCGCGAGTCAATATGCTACAAAAGAAAATATTAATTTTATGGCTACATATGGAAAAGGCCTGATTTGTATGCCGATGAGTCAAGAAATAGCAGAAAAATTACAGCTTCCTTTGATGGTTGAAAATAATACAGACAATCATGAAACAGCCTTTACCATATCCATAGATCATATTGAAACTACAACAGGCATATCGGCCAAAGAACGAAGTATTACGGCTGTGAAGTGTGTTGAGGAATATGTAAATGCAAAAGATTTTAGAAGACCGGGTCATATGTTTCCTCTATTGGCAAAGAAAAATGGAGTATTGGAACGTGCAGGTCATACGGAAGCAACGGTTGACCTTATGCGTCTAGCAGGATTAAAAGAGTGTGGAATTTGTTGTGAAATTATGCAGGACGATGGAACTATGATGAGGAGGACAAAGCTTGAGGAGCTTTCTAAAAAGTGGAATTTAAAGTTTATTACAATAAAAGCAATACAAGATTATAGAAAAAAACAAGAATCATTTGTAGAATGTAGTGCCATTACGAATATGCCAACAAAATATGGAGATTTCAAGTCATACGCTTATGTTAATAAGTTAAACAAGGAGCACCATATTGCTTTGGTTAAAGGAGAAATAGGGGATGGCAAAGATATTTTATGCAGAGTTCATTCCGAATGTCTGACAGGTGATGTATTTGGATCACTTCGATGCGATTGTGGCCAGCAACTTAAGGCAGCGATGCTGAAAATACAGAAAGAAGAAAGAGGAATCCTTCTATACATGAGACAGGAGGGAAGAGGAATTGGTCTTGTTAATAAGCTACGTGCTTATGAATTACAAGAAATGGGAATGGATACCTTGCAAGCAAATATAGAATTAGGTTTTGAAGGTGATCAAAGAGAATATTATATAGGTGCGCATATATTAAAAGATTTAGGAGTAAAGACCATAAGAATTTTAACAAACAACCCAGATAAAGTATGTCAATTATCTGAATATGGAATAGAAGTTATCAAACGAATTCCGATTCAAATGGAGGCTAGTGCACATGATTTATTTTATTTAAAGACAAAACAAGAAAAAATGGGACATATTTTAAATTATAAATAATACAAGGAGAAAACATATGAAAACCTTTGAAGGAAAATTAGTGGCAAATGAAATTAAAGTTGGAATTGTGGCATCAAGATTTAATGAGTTTATTACATCAAAGCTCATTGGAGGGGCTATGGATGGGCTGAAACGCCATGAGGTAAACGAAGATAATATCATGCTTGCATGGGTTCCTGGAGCATATGAAATTCCCTTAATTGCTTTAAAAATGGCAATGAGTGGAAAATATGATGCAATTATTTGTCTTGGGGCAGTGATAAGAGGAAGCACGACACATTATGATTATGTGTGTAGTGAAGTAGCAAAGGGAATCGCACATGTATCAATAAGTAGTGGGATACCAGTCATGTTTGGAGTTCTTACCACAGAAAATATAGAACAGGCAATTGAGCGTGCAGGTTCAAAAGCTGGTAATAAAGGATATGACTGTGCATTAGGGGCAATAGAAATGGTTAATATAATTAGAGAAATGGAGAAATCGAATTTCTAGGTTTCATTAATTATAGTGTTAGAACAAACATGAATCAATACATGGTATAATATGATATATCATTATATTAAGGGGGAGCAAAATGAAGCTACAAAAGCCAAGTATGATAAGGGAACTAACACAAATCAGTGATACAGAGGAAATAATAGAAATTTTACAAATAGCAAGACGAGAAGAAAAAGAAATAGAAAGATTACACATAAAGGGCTGTTTTTTGATGGAAGTAGATGCTTCTGGAAATAGACTCCAAAATGTAATTTTTGAAAATGTTAGGTTTAGTGAATGTAATTTTTATAAATCTACTTTTATTGATGTGATTTTTGTAAATTGTGATTTATCAAATTGTGACTTCAAAGAAGGGTATTTTAATCGATGCGAATTTATAAATGATAAAGCGTTAGGAGCAAGATTTGGACGTTCTATTTTTAAAGATGTTTTGATAAAAGAAAGTAATTTTGAATTCACAGATTTAAGTGAGACCAATTTAAGCGTGGTAGAATTAGTAGCAAGTAATTTTAAAAATGCCAGTCTATCAGGGTGTAAGTTAAAAAATTTACTCTGCAATCAAGTAGACTTTGTGCAAACGAATTTCTTTAAAACGCCATTAAAGGGAATAGATTTTACAAATAGTCTCATAACAGGTATCATTGTTTCTGATACGGGCATGGAATTAAGAGGGGCGAAAGTGGACCTTTATCAGGCGGCTGAACTGGCCAAGTTGTTTGGTGTTATAATTAAATAGTTTGAATTTAGATAATGATTATCAAAGGAGTAGAATGTCAAAGGACTTTTTGGCATCCTACTCCTTTGTCCTTTGTTAGCTGTGAAGTCTCATAGTAATCAAATACTTGGATAAAAAGAAAGGACTTACAATAAGCAATGAAGGCAAAGCCAAATAATGTCATAAAAAGCTTCATAGGTGAAAAAAATACACATAGACTGATAACAAAGGCATCAACAAACAACAAAGCGAATGTTATTTTTTTATGTAGTAAAGATAAATAGAAAGCATTCTTTAATGTTTGTACGATACCATTCTCAAAACGTGCCATGAGAGGAAATGCATACAAGAAAGTGAAAAGGTAACAGATACTAGCAAAGATTAAAACACTTATAATCAGCATAGATACTAGGTTATCCATGGCGTACCAAAAGGCTAAATTAAATAAAAGAATGATGCCTGTAAAGAAAAATAAAAGAAAGGAAAATGTAGTGGCTTTAAAATTATTTTTAAATTCTTTTAGATAAGGACGAACCAAATATCCGAATTCTTGTTTGGCTTCCTTTATCATAACATAGTAAAGTGCAGATACAGAGGCACCAATTGTGATAATCGGAAGAGAAGTAATGAAAAAAACAAGATTTAATACAATAAAATTGCAAAGCGTATGAATAAAGTCGAGTCCAGAATTGATAAGAGTTGATTTGTTAAATGTTTTCATGTAAGAACCTCCTTAGACACTAGTATATCGATATCTTAGCTAGGAGAAAGAAAAAAGGCTACCGTAAAAATAAGCACTGATTTACATATAAAAATAGAGTTTTTCTTAGAGGGGAGAATAAATATCTAATTTTGTATGGAAAAAAGTCTTTTTTTTCAGGTATTTATTAAGAGGGGCAAGTGATAGGATAAAATACAAGAGAAAAACGGTGGCAACAAAGGAGGTTACATAATATGAGAAGTGCAAATACAACTTCTAAGCAAATGTTTTCTAAGAAAAGAAATGATTGGCGAAGCTTCAGTTATTTTTTATGGATTTTGCCATTTTTAATTCTGGTATTTTTATTTTCTTACTTTCCGTTACATGGGTGGATTTATTCATTTTTTGACTATAAACCACCGAGGAGTTTAGCACAATGCGAATTTGTAGGGCTGCAGTGGTTTAAAATGCTGTTTACCAATAAAACGCAAGTGTCGCAGCTTCTTCAGGTTTTGAAAAACACCTTTGCAATGAGTTTCCTTGGCATACTAACATCGTTTTTTCCAGTATTCTTTGCCATTTTTTTAAATGAGATTAAAGCAAAAAAATTTAAGACCTTTGTACAAACATTTACGACGCTTCCAAACTTTATTAGTTGGGTATTAATTTACTCCGTGGCGTTTAGTTTATTTTCCTCTAGTGGCATGGTTAATACCATACTAAAAAATTGGGGGATTGTTACGGAACCGATTAAGTTTTTAGATAGTGATTCTCACACCTACTTATGGATGCTCATGTGGAATGTTTGGAAAAATCTTGGCTGGAGCGCAATTATCTATTTAGCTTCGATTGCAAGTATTGATCAAGAGCAGTATGAAGCGGCAAGTATTGACGGAGCAAATCGTTTTCAGTTAATGAGACATATTACGTTGCCTGCACTTATGCCTACTTTTTTTATTATGTTAATGTTAAGCGTTGCAAACTTTTTAAATAATGGATTGGATCAGTATTATGTGTTTCAGAACTCTTTTAACAAAGAACATATACAGGTATTGGATTTGTATGTATATAACATTGGTATGACAGGCAGCAGTTACTCTTTGGCAACGGCAATTAGCATGTTAAAAAGTATAGTGAGTATCGTATTGCTTGCCAGCGTAAATGTGGTATCAAAAAAGGTTCGTGGAGAGTCTATTATTTAGGAAGGTGAGAACAATGAAACAATTAAAACGAAACGGTCAAAATAGTAGTGATATCACTTTTACTATCGTCAATTATCTTTTGTTTGGACTTTTTACAATTGTGTGCATTTATCCATTTTACTATTTGGTTATTAATACGATTAGTGCAAATGATTTGAGTGCAAGAGGAGCAATTAATCTCATACCAAAAGCCATACATTTTGAAAACTATAAAAGTTTGATTGAGATAAAAGGACTTGGGACTGCAACGATGGTTTCCGTTGCTAAGATGGTTATTGGTACTGGGTTAACTGTAATTGCATCCGCTTTTTTAGGTTTTATGTTTACGCAAGAAAGAATGTGGAAGAGAAAGTTTTGGTATCGTTTTGTTGTTATTACCATGTACTTTAATGCAGGATTGATTCCTTTATTTATTACAATGAAAAATCTACATTTAAGCAATAATTTTTGGGTATATGTAATCCCAACCATTGTACAGCCCTTTCATATTATCTTGGTAAAAACTTATGTAGAATCATTACCAAAAGCATTGCAAGAGGCCGCAGAGATTGACGGCGCAGGAATTATAAAGGTGTTTTGTAAAATTGTATTACCTACTTGTACGCCGATTCTTGCAACGGTTGCCATCTTTTCCGCAGTCAATCAGTGGAATAGTTACCAAGATACGCTAATCTATATTACGAATCAAAAGTTATACTCCTTGCAGTACTTGCTTTATACCTACATTAACCAAGCTAATTCACTGGCTTCCATGGTAAAAAACAGTTCTGGGGCAGCACTTAGTTCTTCTATGGTTGCAACACAGCAGACTGGAACTTCTATACGAATGACGGTATCAGTAATTGTTGTATTACCTATTTTATGTATTTATCCAATGTTTCAGAGATTTTTCATAAAAGGAATTATGATTGGATCTGTGAAAGGTTAAAAAGCAAGGTCATTGCTTCTAACAAAATAAAAAATGGAGGATGGAAATGAAGAAAAAGATATTAAGTGTACTTTTAAGTACCACACTTGTTATATCTGCTATAACGGGGTGTGGCGGAACAAATGCAAGTTCAACAAAAGAAACGTCAACGAAAGATTCGCAGACAGCAACAGAATCTACCAATGTAAAATATAAAGATTTTATAACGGTAGATGTATTTGACGAATTAGCAAACTATCAAGGAATTCAAAGTGGTTGGTTTGCAAAAATTGTAAAAGATAAATTCAACATGGAATTAAATATTATTGCTAGAAATGTTGCTGGTGGAGGGGAAACACTTTATCAGACACGTTCTGCAGCAGGGGATTTGGGAGAATTGATTATTCTGGGTAATACTGAAGGTAAGTTGAAGGATTTAGTTACATCAGGTCTGGTTATGGATATGACGGACTTAATGAAAGAGAAAGACATCATAAAAAACTATAGTGATGCAATTACAATTTTGAACAAGGATTTAGGCAAAGAAGGAATCTGGGCATTTCCAAATTCTATTTCTTCCAAAGCCGCAACAGAGCCAAGTGAAGGGTTAGAGCCAACGTTTGGACCATACATTCGCTGGGACTATTATGCGCAGCTTGGTTATCCTAAAATGGCAAATCTAGATGATTTTCTAAATGTATTGGAAGATATGCAAAAACTTGCAAGAGCCAAAGAAGGAAACGATAAGATCTATGCCATTTCTTTATTCAAGGATTGGGACGACAATTTGATGAACAATGCGAAACAGTTTGCATGTATTTACGGATATGATGAATTAGGTTTTGTACTAGCAAAGGCAGATGGCTCGGACTATTCAAGTCTTATTGATACGGATTCAATTTATACTAAGGTATTAAAATTCTTATTTGAAGCAAACCAACATGGATTAGTAGATCCTGATTCTACAACACAAAACTATGATACATTGGAAAGTAAATATACACAAGGTACGGTGCTTTATTGTCCATGGCCGTGGCTTGCGCAAAATAAATATAACACACAAGAAAATAAGGCAGCTGGAAAAGGTTATATGTTGGCAACGATTGATGATATGCAGATTTTTTCCTATGGAAATTGTCCAGAAGGAAACTCACAAAGAGTTATTGCAATTGGAAGCAATGCAAAAGATCCACAAAGACTTGCAGATTTTATAGACTGGTTGTATTCTGAAGAAGGAGTTGAGTTAAATGGTCAGGCGAATGGCGCAGCTGGTATTGAAGGTTTGACTTGGGAAAAAGGAAGTGATGGAAAAGCAGTCTTGACGGAATATGGAGTAAAAGCACTCCCATCCAATGAAGTAGATGTGCCAGAAGAATATGGCGGTGGAAACTGGAAAGACGGTGTTTCAGCATTGAACTTTAAAACGATTAATCTGGGTGATATTGATCCTAATATAGGAGAACCTTATGATTGGCAGTTATGGGAGAGTACCATTAAAAACAGTGTTACGAAATTAAGTGAAGATTGGAGCAGTCAGACAAAAGCAAACACAACAATGGAATATTTAAAAGATAATAATTTTATTATTGTTGCACCAGGCACTAGTTATGCTACGCCAGAAGCCGATTCCAATATCACTACAATTCGTGGGCAATGCAAGGCAACGATTGTAGAAAATTCATGGAAAATGATTTTTGCCAAGGATGATAGCGAATTTGCTACTTATTTAAAGACCATGCAGACAACAGCAAAAGGACTTGGCTACGAGGATGTATTGGCAGTAGATATGCAAAATGCAAAAAATCAAAATGAAGCCAGACTAGCAGCTGCGAAAGCGTATCCATCATCAAAGCAATAAACAATGGCTAGATTCGCCTTATAATGCTGCGTATCAAATGGTAGGGAGGAAAAATGAACGAAGAAAGACAGATGGAATATCGAAAACAGATACAAAAGGTCATAGAGAAAGGACCATACAAGCCAGATTGGAATTCATTTAGTCATTGGCGTCCACCTCACTGGTTTTCTGAAGCCAAATTTGGAATTTTTATTCATTGGGGACTGTATAGCATACCTGCGTATTCGAATGAATGGTATTCCAGAAATATGTATATACAAGGAACGAAAGAATGGGAATATCATAGAAAAACATTTGGAGAACATAAAAAGTTTGGGTATAAAGACTTTATTCCGTTATTTACGGCAGAAAAGTTTGAGCCAAATGAGTGGGCTAAATTATTTCATGAAGCTGGCGCAAGGTATGTCTTTCCAGTAGCTGAGCACCATGACGGTTTTCAGATGTATCGGAGTGAACTATCTTGTTATAATGCTTATGATTGCGGACCAAAACGAGATGTACTTGGAGAATTAAAAGAGGCAATTGAAAAAGAAAATATGGTATTTTGTACTTCGTCTCATCGCGCCGAACATTGGTTTTTTATGGGGCATGGCAAAGAATTTGACAGCGATGTCAAAGAACCGATGAAGCGAGGCGATTTTTACTGGCCAGCTATGCCAGAGCCTGATTTTCAGGATTTACAAAGTAACCCTTATCCGAGTGAAGAGTATTTAGACGATTGGCTCCTTCGAACCTGTGAGATTATTGATCGATATCAACCGTCTATGCTATATTTTGACTGGTGGGTTCAGCATGAGGCATTTAAGGAGCCGTTAAAAAAGATAGCGGCATATTATTACAATAGGGCAGCAGAATGGAATCGAGAAGTTGCTATTTGCTATAAGCATGATGCCATGATGTTTGGATGTGGAATTGTTGAAGTTGAGCGTGGAAAGCTTGCAGATGCAAAACCTTATTTATGGCAGACAGATACTGCAATAGCGAATAATTCTTGGTGCTATACCGATACACTGGAGTATAAAACGAGTAGACAGTTAATTCAAAATTTTGTTGACATTATCAGCAAAAACGGTAATATGCTCTTGAATGTAGGTCCAAAAGGAGATGGCTCCATTCCAGAACAAGATAAAAAAGTATTAAAGGAAATCGGTGCATGGATGCATCAGAATGCAAAAGCAATCTATGGAAGCAGACCATGGAGAAAATCAGAAGAAGGAAACACCAAAGAGGTACAGGGACAATTTACCGACCAAAAAGAGGTTGCCTATACAAAAGAAGACATTCGTTTTACGACCTCGGGAGACAGTATTTACGCATTTGTTATGAAATACCCAACTAACGGGGAAGTAACCATACGTTCTCTTGCCGTTTCCAAGGATCAAAATGCTCCTGAATTCCATGGTATGATTCGGTCGGTTCGTATTCTTGGCTTTTCGGAGGAACCTAACTTTAGACAGGACGAAATGGGGTTGCATGTTAAAACACATTCGGTTGCAAGTGATTTGCCTGTTGTCATTCAAGTTCAGATTTGTTAATAGAAAGTTCCTTCAAAATATGAATTTTCTCCTACTCCTCTTCGCAGGAAGCGTGGAATGTTTTCCGATATTCTAATGGGCTAATTCCCACGTATTTCTTAAATTTCCTGTGAAAGTAGTCTACATTTTTGTAGCCTACCTTTTCTGCAATCATATAGACCTTACATTCATCTTGCTCAAGCAACTTCTTTGCTTCATGAATACGTACTTGGTCGACATAAGAATTGAAGTTAACACCAAGTTTTTTATGAAATATTTTTCCTAAATAGGAGCTGTTGTAACCAAATAAGGGTGCAATGGCTTCTAGTTTAATCGTTTCCTGATAGTTATTTTGGATATAATAAAGGACCTCATTTAATACATTTTCTCCTGAGGAATATCCAACACAATGCGTCCATAATTCAAACTGCTCAGCTAAAAATGCAATAATTTCGTACAGATAATACTTGCGGTCAAGTAAATCAATGACCGAGGCGTTTGCCATAAAGGCAATATCTACATTTCGATAATTTTGCATAATTTTTTGCTTTACTAAAATATAGATATCGATTAAAAGATGCTTGATAGCAGGTATTTTGGATTTTGTATGTGTTAGCTCAAGCATAAGCTCCTTTAATAATGCCATAGTGAGTGTTTGATTATTGGATTGTATGTAATTGGCAAAACGTTTCGCATAATCTTGTGCCATGTTTTGGGTGATATCCTTTAATTGATTTTCTTTTGCAATTAACTCTTCGTAACCTATAATATGCTGATCTTCCTGGCAAAAAAAGCGACGATTAGTCAATGAGATGACATCTTGATAGGATAAATGAATATCGCGAATTCGCGCCACTTTCTGACCATAAGCTAAAAAAATGGAGTCAAAGAACGACCCCTTTTGAGGTGTAATCTGATAGTGTTTTAACACATTGGTGAATTTTGATATGGCATAATCTCCTTTTAATAAAACAATTTTTTGTTGATTTAGTTCAATGATATCAAAGGAGTTATTGTCTTGGTTCGTTACACGAATTAAATCGGCAAAATTCCAAGTGGGATGAAAATATTCCTGATTATAATTTTCATAAGCTACAACCTGATAGACGTTTGCATTTAGGTGCAAGTCCTCTAAATCAAGAGATTGATAGTCACAGTTATCTTGTAGAATATCCTTAAGGATTTCTTGTTTTGCTTTCGCACGGTATTGGGAATAGGAGGACTGCTTTTTGGCTTCATTAGAAATAAGTGTTGCAAGTGAATGGACTGCGTGTGTAAGTTCCTCCTCATCAATTGGTTTTGTTAGATAAAAATCAACACCGTGGCGCATGGCTGTTTGTGCCAGCTTAAAATCAGAAACTCCGCTTAATAGAATGAATTTGCCAGTAAAACCACGAGAAGACGCCTGTTTAACTACATCAATACCCGATATCTTTGGCATGCGAATGTCTAGTAATACCAAATCAGGATTGAGTGTCAGGATTTTATCTAATGCCTCTTCGCCGTTCATTGCCGTATCACAGATAGAGAATCCAAGATGATTCCAATCAATAATATACTTTAAGCCATTTAATACAATCCTTTCGTCATCTGCAATTAATACATTCATGAATCTTCCTCCAATAAATTATATAAAGGGATTTTAAGAGTAACCAAAGTACCAAAGTTCTTTTTGCTTTTTATAGTAAGTCCATATTCAGGACCATAAAACAGCTTAATGCGATTGTTTATATTAGAAAGACCGATGCCACGTTCTTCCGTCTTTGGTGGAAGGAGTAGGCTGGTAAGAACCGTCTTTAACTGTTCTTTGGACATACCTATACCATTATCATAGATATTGGCAACAAATAATTTTTTTTCAATGGCACGAATCTTTATGATAATATGTCCCTTTTTTCCAGTAGGTTCAATGCCATGAGAAATGGCATTTTCTACAATCGGTTGTAAAAGAAGTGGAAGGATCTGATAGTGATCGGGAGCAATGGTATCATCAAGTGTCAATGAGTAGCAAAGTCTATCTTCAAAGCGAAGCAACTGTATGGATAAATAAGTAAGCGTATAATCAATTTCCTTTGATAGTGTGGTAGAACTAGTTTTTGTATTATTTAAGACGTAACGCATGGATTTTCCAAGTAGTTTAATGGCAGTTGCTACTTCTTTATTTCCATCTGAAAAGGCCTTCATACGTATGGTTTCTAGTGTATTATACAAAAAATGAGGATTAATTTGGTTAATCAGTAGCTTTAATTCCATTTGTTGTTGCTGATTTGAAAAATTTTGCTCCCGAATCTGTGCCATATAAATTTCACCTTCCGCAGCTTTGATTTTTTCAACCATTGTTTTTAAATCATGAAAAGCGGCAGATAATTCATCATCTCCTTGAACAAGGTCCACAATTTCGTAGTTGTGATTGCTTACCTTATGCATAGCAAGACGAAGTGATTGTATTCGGGCACTAAAATATTTGGCAAATAAGATAAAAATCAATGCGGGTATAAAAATAGCAAACAATAAAACAAGGATAAAAGCAAGGTTAGTTTGTTGGATGTAAGGTAGTGCGTTGGTATCGGCAGAGAGTATGTATATCCTATCTTGTGTTCGATAAGGGGTTAAGCTTACAACACTGGTAAGTACGTTATCTCCTTTAATTTTCATATTGCCAGTTACACTGTAATACGGGGCACTGTCATCAATTGTAACAGGAAAGGAAGTACCTTCGTGGCTTCGTATACTGCTATAAAATACGGGGTCTTCGTTTACGCAAATATAGACCTGTGAATTTTTATTCTTAATTAGACTTCGAAGGTGATTATTTGATACAGTCATAACCAAGATGGCATAAGTACCCGATTCTGGAAGAGGAATATGACAGTAATAGGATAATTCCCAATATGAATTACCGAGGCGGTCGATTCTAGCACTGCTTTTCCAAAAGTTACCTGAATTAGAAATTGCTTTATGATACCAGTCTTTTGAGCGGATTGATTCGTCAATAGGAAAGAAAAATTGGTGATCGGATAGCGAGCGAAGCATTTCAGGCTGGGTATAAATTTTAATAGTTGAAAGTGAAGCGTTTGCAGATAAAAGCTCTTGAAGTCGATTGTATTGATTTAAGGCGTAAAATACGTCTTCATCGCAATTATATTCCTTCGTCAAGAGTGCTTTTAGTGCTTCGTCTTGTGCTAAAGATTCGTAGATATCATAAAAAGGCAAGGTAGTTGTCAACAAAATAGAGCGGATTCGTATGGCATCCGATTCAACCAGATACTGATAGCTGCGTCTTAGTTGTCTATTTGAGAAAAAGAACATAATACTGCCAACTAAAAAAACAGGAATGATAATAGCAAAGATAAAAATTGTAATTAACTGCCTTTTTACGTTTTGCTTTGTAAAAAAGTGTGTATATAAATAATCTAACCCCATATGTTTTCCCGCTCATTTCATAGAATTTGTAAAAAAGTTAATCAAAACTTATTTATATTATGATATATAATATGTTTTGGTTTTGGAGCAAATGATTTATTTATGGACAATTTATCAAAATCTTATTATTGTATCACGAAACCAAGTGTTTTAATTCCAAAAAATAATATGTAAAGCGTACTTGACATTTGCAAAAAAGTGGTATATATTATATGTAAAGTTAACTTTCCATTTATAAAAAAGGATGTGATGTATTAAGTGAAGAATAATCTGGAAGAAATCAGGAAAGAACGTGGGATTCGTCAAGAAGATCTAGCCAGAGAGTTAGAAGTATCAAGACAAACAATCAGTTCGTTAGAAAAAGGAAGATATAACCCTTCCATTCAGCTTGCATTTAAAATTGCAAAATTTTTCAACATGTCAATTGAAGAAATATTTATCTATGAGGAGGAATAGTTATGTTGTGTAAACTAAAAAGAAGTGCAAAGTCTTCTGTAATTATGTTAATTGCTGGAATTGTATTAGCTGCATTTGGATTACTAAAACAATTTACTTTACCAGAAACAGCTCATGTTATGAGTAGATTAATGGGTATGTTTTTCGGCTTAGGAAGTGCCTTTGTAGGTATTAGTGCAATACATTTGATTCAGTTAAAAATTTCATCACCAGAGAAATTAAAGTGGAGACAAATCGAGGAAAAAGACGAGCGAAATATACAGATTACAAGAATTGCATATACAATAGCTAGTATCTCGGCTAGCATTATGTTTGCAGGATTAGTATTCTTATTTACAGCGATGGGAAGTATAAAAGAATCTTATATTTGCCTTGTTGCGTTATTAATACAATCAAGTATTTTCTTAATTTCTTATGGTTATTATAAGAAAAAAATGTAGAATAACTTCATTCAAAGAATAAATAAAAAGAATAAAGTACTGTAATCATGTAGTAAAATGGTTACAGTACTTTTATTTGTAACAGGAAAGAACTTTTCAAGTATCTTGTTTATTTTAAAATTTTCCTTAAAATCTTTAAACCACCATTTTTGTAAGGTGGATTTAAAAATTTAACATCAAAACTTCCAATGCGCGTAAGTACACTTTTTTCATGAGAAAAGGTAAGAAAGCTTTGTTTTCCATGATATGAGCCCATTCCTGAAGAACCAACACCACCAAATGGAAGTTCGGGATTAACGATATGTTCAATTGTATCGTTGATACACACACCACCACAGGAGATATAGGTGACAATTTCTTTTTTTATTATTTTACTTCTGGTAAATAAATAAAGTGCTAATGGAGTTGGCATAGTTTCAATAATTGATTTGGCATCTGAGAGCTCTTCGAAAGTAATAATTGGAAGAATTGGTCCAAAAATCTCTTCCTTCATACTGGCGGCATCTAGGTCCTTAAGGTTAAGAAGAGTTGGTTCAATGTACTTAGAGCCAGCATCTGTTTTACCACCATAAATAATTGATTCATGTTCAGCCTCTAACATACAAGTCAAACGCTCAAAATGCCTTTTATTAACAATGCGCCCATAAGAAGAGCTTAATTTAGCATCTTTTCCATAGAAGTTTACAATACACTTTTTTAGTTCTTCTATGAATGCATCTTTTACGGAGGAATGCACCAGTACATAATCAGGAGCAATACAGGTTTGCCCAACATTTAAAAACTTGCCCCATGTCACCCGATTAGCTGCCCATTTAATATTGGCTGTTTCATCTATAATAACTGGACTTTTACCACCTAGCTCTAATGTAACAGGTGTTAAATTCTTAGCAGCATGCTCCATTACAATCTTTCCAACCGAAATACTTCCTGTAAAGAAAATATAGTGAAAGGGCACTTGAAGAAGAGCTAAATTCGTTTTTACACTTCCCTCTACGCAACGAATATAGTGTGGAGGATAGATCTCACGAATCATTTTGTTCACGACCATAGAAGTCCACGGCGTAAGTTCAGAAGGCTTTAAAATAGCACAGTTTCCAGCACAAATAGCTCCAATTAACGGTTCAATTAAAAGTTGAAATGGATAATTAAAAGGAGCCATGATTAACACAGTTCCGTAAGGTTCATATACCTTTTTACTTTTGGCTGGCAGAAGATAAAAAGGAGTTTTTACAGGTACGTCTTTCGCCCACTTTGACAGGTTTGTAATGGCGTCACTGATACTTTTTTGCGTGAATCCAATTTCAGTTGCATACGCTTCAAAATTTGATTTCCCCAAGTCTTTTAACAATGCTCTCATAATAGAGCCTTCATATCTTCGAATAGCATTTTTTAACTTCTTAAGTTGTGCAATGCGAAAAGAAATGTGATACGTTTTCTGCGTCTTAAAAAAGTTTTGACATTCTAAAAATAAGTCTAATGCTTCTTCCTTTGTTAATTCATTATAATTCATAAGCAAAACCTCTTTTATTATCAATCGATTACAGTTCACGAGTAAATTTATCTATCATCTTGTAATTAGTTCTAGAGCTTCGCTCTATCAATAAATTATATCCTTATTTTATTTAAAATACAAATTAAGATTCAAAGGCCCTTCTAAGATATCCTTTACGATAAATAAAATATTTTGCGAGTTGGGTTTACTTGACCAACGAATAAGGCTTATGCTTCCTTTAGAGATTTCGATTCCTGTAATAAAACCAGATGATACACAGCAACCATCATTAAAATAAGAAGAATCACTCGGTTTTGAAAATACCGCTTTGTGTGTATGACCAGCAATCAGAATGAAGTTACTCTCTTTTGCATAATTAGAAAGTGATAAATTTATTTTCATACTTTTTTTATGCGTTATGGCAGTGATTGAAGGAATTTGCAAGCCGATGGATTCCAAAGGAGTCCATAAATAACGGACCATCCATCTTCCAAGAGGCCAAAGTGTGTCATTGATGAGATCACCTTGATGTCCGTGCAAAAGAAAAATCTCTCCCCTATTTTGTTTGTGTCTTAATAAAAGACTTTCTCGAATCACGATACCAGGAAACAAAGAATGCCTACTACTTTGCTTTTTATTACAAAATTTATTTTTACAAAAAGATTTACTTTTTTTTACCATGTCATGATTCCCATAGATCATGTAAAGACGGTTTTCTTTATAAAATTTGGACAGTAATAAAAAGGTATCTGAGTGCGCTTCTATGATATCGTCGATTCTTCTATTTTCCCATAACTCATCGCCATCCCCTATTTCGATATAGGTATAATTGTTCTTATAATAATAGTCAAGGGCTGCATTGTATATGGTTTGATTGGGTGAAAAATTATCAGAAGAATTACCCTGTCCACGATGGCAGTCGCTAAATATTATAAAACGTGAATCATTGTCAATTGGAATTACAAGACTATTGTAATAGAGTTTGTTAAGCTTCTTATTCATATAAACATCACAAATGGCTAATTGTTTCGTAATTGCTATAGAGTTCTTTTGAGTAAAAGGATTTTAATACCTTTTCATAAAGTTCGGTATTGATATTTTTTAACAAGATTAATTTTTCGAGTGTGTTGGAGCAGTTTTTAGTAAGCTTGGAATATTTGTTACAGTCAAATCGATTACCCTGTTGGATAATTGCTTCTTGTACACGGGTTCTAGAAGCTGGTTGCGTGGTGTGGGGCTTAGTAAAATGAACAGTAACGTTGTGAAACAAAACGCGGTACTCATTGGCTGCGTACCCAGCTGCTTTTAGTCCTCCAACAAAAGGTAGTACCATCTTTTTGTTTGGAAATGTGAGGCACACTTTTAATGCTAAAGAAGATGGATTGGAAAACTCGCCTACTTTTAATCCGGCACTAAAGCATTCCTTTGAAGCATGAGAGAGTAAGGTTTTATTTTTTTTCTTAAGGGTATAGGAAATAAAACAGCACTCTTTATTATCGGGACTTTCATAAAAGCTACCATGAAAGCCTGGTCCCTTAATTGTGTCGTTTGAGGTAGAATAGACTCCGATTTGACATCCGCTAGCCATACCATATTGTCCCTTCCAGAATTCGATTAACCAATGTCTGTTGTCAAAGTCAAATTGAATTGGCTCACAATCCACAATTGTTCCAATAAGTGGCATTGTATCATCATAAAGTTGACAATTACCGAATTTACTTTGTGGGGCATCCTCTGTTGAATAAAATGCATCGTCTTTTGAAGAATAAAAAAAGCCCCGAGAAGCAAATTCATCGTATAATTTTGCCGCTTTCTGGGACTGTTCAACCATCAAAAAAGTATTTCTTTGCTTTCTGACTCGTACATAGATGAATGCGCCAATTACCAGAATGAAAATAATAAAAATGCATAGTATTTTTATATACAAGATAGTCATTGTGGTTTCCTTTCTATATTTTTACAAGCGTGGACAGCTTACCACCTATGCGGACGCAAAGCTGGTAAGCTTTAGTCTAATATATGCAGGAATCACAATAAAGTGACTAAAAAATCTTACGATATAAAAAAACTCCCCATTTAATAAGAAAAATGGAGAGTTTTTATATCTATCATGCAATAGGACTATAATGAATACGTACATTAATGTCTTGATTGTAATTACCAAAATTCTTGCCGAATATGGTAAGTCCTCCAACATGTTTAGAGGTATTAGGAACTTCAAACTTAAGTCGAAGGGTACTCTTATAATCAAGTTGAAAATCTTTGATAGACACATCAGAGATTTTTAATCCATCAATAAAAGTTCCTTCGTTATTCACAACCAAAAGCTTTAATAAACCGTATTGATTCCAGCTTGGATACCACCAATCCGGGTTAAAAAGTCCCTTGCGATCACCAAAGTCACCTGGGCTGGTCCAAGTACCTATGCAAGTATCATTGATATGGAAGTAAATATCACTTGGCCAATTATCATTACTGCCAGGTGCTTCCGAACTTAATTCCACCGAAATTGTAATCTGATCAATTTTTTGTGAAGCAGGTATGAGATTTGGTATCACATATTCCACGTAACCATGAGTCAGCCATAAGATGTTTGCATCAAAACGACTTGGATGAGCAAAATAACGAGGATCATCAACCTGACCAATTAAATTAGTAGAAGAGGCTAAGCCACAAGTTGGATATATTTCATAGTCGGAATAATGTCCTACACTTATGTTTGTCTCATAAATGTTTTCTGACTCCTCGTTAGAGTCTAATTCAATTAAAATTTTATCCAAATGTACGGTACAGATTTTTTGATTTCCGTGTCCAGTCGATTCACTCGATATGATTACAATACCGCAGTCCTCCAGTTTTTTTATGTGACTAGTAAGAGCGCCATTCGTTATATTTAACTTAGATGCCAATTCATTCATATTCATATTTTTATTTTCCAGTAATAGCTTTATAATCTCTATACGGATATCGGAGCCTAGAGCCTTAAATACATTTAAGCCCTCATCTAGTGATTTGATGTGTAACATAAATTCCTCCATTCGTGAAGTCATTAGTATGATTCATATTTGTATGCTTTCCTGCCACAAAATAAAACAAAGAACCTTTTCGGAAAAGAAATAATTCTTCCTTATAGAAATGTTTAGTTTATTATATCTTTATCAGAAAAATAAGTCAATTGATTCCTACATAAGCGAGCATAAGCAAATACACATTGTAATTTTCCCTGAATTCCAATATAATCAAGATAGAATGTATGTTTTGATAGAAGAATAGAAAAATGAAATAGAAATGGAATGAATATGAAAATATTACTTGTAGCAATCAATGCAAAATATATCCACACGAATCTTGCAGTATACGACTTGCAAGCTTACGCAAAACAATATGGAAAAGAAATAGAAGTAGTAGAATTTACTATTAATCACCAGCAAGATTATATCTTAGAAGAAATCTATAAGAAGAAGCCAGATGTCGTGGCATTTTCTTGTTATATATGGAATTTTCAGTATGTAAAAGAGATTACGGCTGATTTATCTCAATTATTACCAAGCCTTGCAATATGGCTTGGCGGGCCAGAAGTATCCTACGATACCACTTTGCTTTTAAAGGATATGGGGCAATTAAAAGGTATTATGTATGGAGAGGGTGAGAAGACCTTTTTAGAACTTGCTTGTCATTATATCGATTCAAGTATTGAGTTAGGTAAGATTAGAGGGCTTGTATTTCGAAATGATGCAAATGAAATTATAGCAAATTCCCCAAGAGACTTAATGAGTCTTGATGAAATACCGTTTTGTTATTCTGACCTAAAACAGTTTGAAAATAAAATTATATATTATGAGACAAGCAGAGGCTGTCCGTTTTCTTGCAGTTATTGCCTTTCTTCCATTGATAAGAAAGTAAGATTTCGAGATATTGAATTGGTAAAGAAGGAGCTTAAGTTTTTTATTGATCATAATGTCCCACAGGTAAAATTTGTAGACAGAACGTTTAATTGTAATCCAAAGCATTCCAGAGCCATATGGGAGTATTTAATCGAACAAGACAATAAAATCACGAACTTTCATTTTGAAATCAGTGCTGATTTATTAAACGAAGAAGACATGGAAATTATGTCGAGAATGCGACCAGGTCTCATTCAGCTAGAAATTGGAGTTCAATCTACGAACGAGAAAACAATAAAAGAGATTGAGCGAACAATGGATTTTATTGATCTTAAGAAAGTGGTTGAACAAATCAATAGCTTTCATAATATTCATCAGCATCTTGATTTAATTGCTGGTTTGCCATATGAAGGGTATGAAAGTTTTCGAAAGTCTTTTAATGATGTATATGCGCTTAGACCAGAACAACTCCAGCTTGGATTTTTAAAGGTGTTAAAAGGGTCAAAAATGCATGCCTATGCAAAAGAGTATGGTATTGTATATCGGTCAAATCCTGTTTATGAAGTGCTTTACACCAAGTGGCTTACGCATGATGAACTTTTACGAATCAAAAGGGTAGAGGAAATGGTGGAGCTTTATTATAACAGCAATCAGTTTACGAAGACGCTTGCGGTATTAGAAAAAGTATTTGAAACTGCATTTGATTTGTATCATGCACTTGGCGATTTTTATGAAGAAATGGGCTATATAGTGCAAAGTCCATCTAGAATCGCCAGATATCATATATTGCTTGCATTTGCAAAAAGATACGATGAGAAAAATGAAGACTTATACAAAGAACTTTTACTGTTTGATTTGTATTTAAGAGAAAATCTAAAGTCCAGACCAGAATGGGCAACGGATTTATCTATTTATAAAGAAGAAATCAAAGATTTCTATCGAAGAGAAGAGGAAGAAAGACGATACTTAGTAGGTTATGATAATTTTAATGCCAAACAGCTAAGAAAAATGACACATCTGGAGGTATTTTCCTCTAGAACCATAAAATTAAGTACTGATACGGACCATAAAATTATGGTAGTATTTGATTATAACAATAGAAACCCGCTTACCTTTGAAGCATTTACACAGATAGTAGGTGAAATAGAATGAAGAAAAGAACAAGAGAAATTCTCGACCTTTTAGATGAGAAATATACAACAGAGTACAAGTGCTACTTAAATCATGAAAAACCTTGGCAGCTTTTGATTGCCACAATATTAAGTGCACAGTGTACAGATGCCAGAGTAAACATTGTAACGAAAGATTTATTTCAAAAGTATGATAGCATAAAAGCATTTGCTGATGCCGATATAAAAGAGTTAGAACAAGACATTAAACCGACTGGATTCTATCACAATAAAGCAAAAAATATTATATTATGCTGCCAAAAGTTATTGCTTGAGTTTCACGGTGAAGTACCAAGAAGCATAGAAGAATTGACTTCTCTTGCAGGAGTTGGTAGAAAAACAGCTAATGTGATTCGAGGAAATATCTATCACGAGCCAAGTATTGTAGTTGACACGCATGTAAAAAGAATATCAAAACGTTTGGGTTTTACAAAGGAAGACGATCCAGAAAAAATTGAGTTTGAGTTAATGAAGGTGTTACCAAAAGATCATTGGATTTTATACAACATTCAGATTATTACATTTGGAAGAGAAATATGTTTTGCAAGAAGTCCAAGGTGCGAGGCATGTTTTTTGCAAAGTTATTGTACGGAATATAAAAAAATGGGAAGCAAGAAGTTACGCAAAAAAGAGGAATAAAGAGATGTTAAATTCATATATTGCATTAGACTTAGAAACGACAGGATTAAATCCTAAGTATGCAAGAATATTAGAAGTAGGAGCTGTTAAAATCAAAGAGGGTAAAATCATTGACACCTATGATAAAATAGTCAATGCAAAAACCTATCTATCAAGTCAGATTGTAAATCTTACGGGAATTACACAAGAGATGATGGAGGAGGGTGAAGAGATAGAAAAGGTCATGGTAGAACTTCTTGATTTTTGTGGAGACGAGGTTTTACTTGGTCATAATATCATCTTTGATTATAGTTTTGTAAAAAAAGCGGCTACCAATCTAAAAATGACTTTTGAAAAAGAAGCCATTGATACATTAAAATTAGCAAGAAGGTTTCTTCCTGAATTAGAGAAACGTTCCTTGGAGTATTTGTGTGAATATTACCAAATTATACAAAAAGAAAAGCATCGTGCTTATTATGATGCACTTGCTGCTAGTCAGTTATATCAAGTTTTAGGTGAACGTTTTTTTGTTGGAAATGAAGAGCTGTTTAAGCCCTTTAAGCTCCATTATGAGGTGAAGAGGGAAAGCCCTATCACTCCAAGGCAAAAAATTTACTTGATTGATTTAGCGAAATATCATAAAATAAGCTTAACTGTACAAGTTGAAAGTCTTACTAAAAATGAGGCTTCACGAATGATAGATGGTATCATTTTGCAGTACGGAAAAATTATTTAACGGATTCCAAATAACGAAGAATTGATTGTTTCATAAGAGAGTTGAGTGAACTTGCTGTCTGTTTTAAATCTTCTATTTTTTCAGGTTGATTGGTATCTATGTATAATTTAGATAGTAATTTGTATGTGTGGCTAATATCACTTTTACAGGAAACAGCAAATTCAAGTACGTTAATGGAAAGACTTCTTTCATCCAATTCATAAAGACGCTTTCCTAAGTTATTTAAGGTTTGTGCCAAATCGGTAAAGTTTTGGTCGTATTGCGTAAGAATTGACAAGTTAGCCGTTCCATAGTTTGATTTTAAATCTGTATTGCTAATACCTGTTAAATTAACAATTTTCTTTTCAGATAACATATTAAGTTTATTGCAATATTCCACAACAAAAGAATCCTTACAATCATTGGAAATAGACCTTAAATTTAATGGAATTGTAATATAATCTAAACATTCTAGAGAAGTTTTTCTGGTATTATTGGCTTTAGATTCATTTTCCCAAAACGTCTCTGATTTTTCAGCCTGTAAAGAGGAAGCTCTTTTTCTGGCAAAGGAAAACCATGCTGTTAATAGGATAATGCTAATTAGAAACATAGGCATATGAGTATACCACCTTTCAGGTATCAAATAAAGTGCAACAGTAGAAGGAGGAAATTATGATTAATTTCAATAGCTCAAAAACAAAGAAAACAATTTCAAGCATAATAATTATTATATTAGTTATTTCCATGTTATTAGCAGTTATATTACCTGCAATTTAGTATCCAGTATGTTGCTGCATGTCTATAGTAAAAATAATTTGTATTATGTTTAATAATATACAGGAAATGATAGGCAAATGTCAACGAAGTTTAGTATAGGAAACTGTAATTTTTTATTACTATGCCATATGCAAATGGCAAAAATTGTGATAAAATGAATGATTAGTAAATGAGGTATCAAAAATGAAATGTAGGAAAATTTTAGTATCTTTTGTTTGTATGCTTGTCGTATTAACAGTGGTACTTGGTTTTAAGATACAAGTACAGGCAGATTCAAAGGAAAAAAGTAATACAATTAGCAATGGTATTTATATTGATGAGATAGATGTTTCGGGTATGAGTCAAGAAGAAGCGACCGAAGTAATTGAATCGTATCTAGCTGACCTTGGAGACAAAACGATAACATTTGTAATTGATTCTAATGAAGTGGTTGTAAGTGCTTCTGATCTTGGAATGGAATGGAAGAATAAAGATGTTGTTGAGGATGCAGCTAATCTTGGTAAAACAGGAAACATCATTCAAAGATATAAAGCGTTAAAGGATTTAGAGCGCGAAAATAAAAATTATCCAATTGAAATCAGCTTTGACCAAAATAAAATTGAAGCTGTGATTAATGAAAAATGTCTTGTATTTAACGTAGAGCCAATTGATGCATCCATTAAAAGAGAAAACGGTAAATTTGTTGTGACAGATGGTCAAACAGGAGTCGGAGTTGATGTTTTAGCATCTGTTAAATTAGTCGAAGACAGCTTAAAAGAATGGGATAAAGCAGACACCAGTATCGAATTAGCAGTTGAATTGGTACAGCCAAAAGCAACCAAGGATGATTTTGATAAAGTAAATGATGTGTTAGCAACCTTTACCACGAGCTACTCAAGCTCTGGCTTTGCAAGATCTGCTAATATTGATAATGGAGCAAGACTTGTAAATGGAACGGTATTACTACCTGGTGAAACTTTTTCTACGTATAAAGCCATTTCGCCTTTTTCGGTTGAAAATGGGTATTATTTAGCAGGCTCCTATCTTCAAGGCCAAGTTGTAGATAGTCTTGGGGGAGGAATATGTCAGGTTTCTACCACGTTATACAATGCTGTATTAAGAGCAGAATTAGAAGTGACAGAAAGACATAATCACTCTATGATTGTAAGTTATGTTGATCCATCCGCTGATGCAGCCATTGCAGAATCAGCAGGAAAAGATTTTCAATTCGTGAATACAACGGATGCGCCAATTTATATTGAAGGAATCACAAGTGGTAAGAAAATTACCTTTAGTATCTATGGACATGAAACAAGACCAGCCAATCGTAAAGTTGAGTATAAGAGTGTCACCTTAACAACAACAGAACCAACTGGTGTTAAATATGTAATTGATAACTCCTTGTTATTCGGACAGCAAAAGCAGACACAATCTCCACATACAGGATATACAGCTAAATTATATAAGCATGTATATGTGGATGGAAAAGAAACACAAGTAACAGAAGTAAATTACAGCTCTTACAAAGCTGAGCCAGCATATGTATCGGTTGGAACTGCATGGGGCGATGAAGTAAGCGTTGCTACCTTAGCGGCAGCTGTTGCTACTAACGATGTGGCTACTGTTACAGCTACCATTGATAGTTTAGCAGGTGTTGTAAATCAGGCAGCAGCATTACAAGCACAGGCAGAAGCATTAGCGGCACAAGAAGCAGCAGTAGAATAATAGGAGTTTTTAAAAACGTAAAGATAGAATAGACAGCAATTTATATACATCAAATGACGTAAAGTTTGGAGTGCAGAGCATGAAAATAGGGAAAGTATCGGAAAGTGTTTTAAAACGTTCCATATTTAAACAGATAAGGACAAAAAGAGAAGAAGTTGTATTAGGTGCGGGGGTTGGAGAAGATTGTGCTGCAATCAAGCTTGCAGCAGATGAAACCTTTGTTATCTCAACAGATCCAATTACCGGTACCGTTAAGGATATTGGTTCCTTATCTGTGCATGTTACTGCAAATGATTTAGCTTCAGCGGGTGCAGAACCTGTAGGGATTATGTTAACTGTTTTGTTACCAGAGGATGTGTTTGAATCTGATTTAAAAGAAATGATGCAACAGGTGGAAGAAACTTGCAAAAAACTACATATCCAGGTAGTGGGTGGACATACAGAGATCACAAAAGCAGTGAATCAACCAATTATCAGTGTAACAGGTGTCGGAAAAGTAAAGGATGGAAAAATGATATCAACGGGCGGGGCAAAACCTGGTCAGGATATTGTTGTATCCAAATGGATAGGCTTGGAAGGTACATCGATTCTCGCAAAGGAGCATGAAACTGCTCTTATTAAGAAGTATCCAAGAACTCTTGTAGAAACAGCAAAAGGTTTCGATCAATATATATCAGTAGTAAAGGAGGCCGGCCAAGCCGTTAAGTCTGGCGTTAGTGCAATGCATGACGTGACGGAGGGCGGAATTTACGGTGCTCTTTGGGAAATGGCAGAAGCATCTGGCGTCGGACTAGAAATTGATTTAAAAAAGATACCGATTAGGCAGGAAACAATCGAAGTTTGCGAATTTTTTCATATCAATCCATATGGTCTTATTTCAAGTGGAAGTATGCTAATGGCGATTGACAATGGATATGATTTGGTTCGAAATTTAGAAAAGGCAGGAATTAGTGCCGCTGTTGTTGGTAAAGCCACAAAGAGTAAAGACAGAGTCATTTTAAATGAAGAAGAAAAGCGATTTCTGGAGCCTCCAAAAGGTGATGAACTATATAATATAAAATGTGAGTAAGATTGGAGAATCAAAGATGAGAGAGACAATTTTAACTTTTATTGAGAAAAACAGTAAGATTGATCTACAAGAATTATCGATTATATTAGGAGTCGATGAAGCTGTAATTGCCAATGAAGTAGCACAAATGGAAAAAGAGAGAGTAATATGTGGCTACCATACATTGATTAATTGGGACAAAACCTCAACTGAAAAAGTAACTGCCTTGATTGAAGTAAAAGTAACACCTCAACGTGGGCAAGGTTTTGATAAGATTGCGGAAAGAATCTATAATTATCCAGAAGTACGTGCGGTTTATTTGATTTCAGGTGGGTACGACCTTCTTGTAACCCTAGAAGAAAAGAATTTGAGAGATGTATCTATGTTTGTCACAGAGAAGTTATCGACTCTTGATGCCGTACTTAGTACCGCTACTCATTTTGTTCTTAAAAAATACAAAGATCATGGAACAGTTATGCTTCCTAAAAATACTTCAGATGAAAGGATGCTGGTGACACCTTGAGAAATCCATTATCAGATAAAGTAATGCAAATACAACCTTCTGGAATTCGTAAGTTTTTTGATATTGTAAGCGAAATGAAGGATGCAATATCACTTGGTGTGGGTGAGCCAGATTTCCAGACACCTTGGCATATAAGAGAAGAAGGCATTTATACATTAGAAAAAGGAAGAACCTTCTATACATCAAATGCAGGGCTAAAAGAATTAAAAATAGAAATATGCAAGTATTTAAATCGAAGAGTTAATTTATCTTATGATTATAATTCGGAGGTAATCGTTACCGTTGGAGGAAGCGAAGCAATTGATATAGGGCTTCGTGCAATGATTAATCCTGGTGATGAAGTTTTAATTCCACAGCCAAGCTATGTATCTTATCTTCCTTGTGCTATTTTAGCCGATGCAAAGCCAGTTATTATAGAATTAAAGGCTGAGAATGAATTTAAGTTAACAAAAGAAGAGCTTTTAAATAGTATAACAGATAAAACAAAGGTTTTAATCCTACCATTCCCAAATAATCCAACGGGTGCAATTATGACGAAGGAAGAACTGGAAGAGATTGCACAGGTAATCATTGAAAAAGATATTTTTGTAATGTCAGATGAAATATATTCAGAACTTTCCTATGACAAAGCTCACGTTTCTATTGCATCACTTCCGGGAATGAGAGAGAGAACTATCGTTATCAATGGTTTTTCTAAATCATATGCAATGACTGGCTGGAGGCTTGGCTATGCGTGTGGTCCAGAAAAAATTATTGAGCAAATGACAAAGATACATCAGTTTGCGATTATGTGTGCTCCTACGAATAGCCAATATGCGGCAGTGGAGGCATTAAGAAATGGTGATAAAGATGTGGAAGAAATGCGAGAATCCTATAACCAGAGAAGAAAATATCTCATGCATCGATTCCGCGAAATGAAATTAGAGTGCTTTGAACCCTATGGTGCTTTTTATGTGTTTCCTTGCATTAAAGAATTTGGTATTACTTCAGACGAATTTGCTACAAAATTTCTAGAAGAAGAAAAAGTAGCAGTGGTTCCAGGTACCGCATTTGGTGATTGTGGAGAGGGCTTTTTAAGAATTTCTTATGCATATTCATTAGAGGACTTAAAGGTTGCCTTGGATCGTTTAGAGAAGTTTGTATTTCGATTAAGAAATAAATAAATGTAGTCATTCTATAGTAGAAAGAATGGGATAGGGGATGTATCAGAAAGCAAGCGTTTCTTTCTGAAATATCCCTTTCCTATATATGGAGGAAAATATAATGGCAGTGTTAAATATTGTACTATTTGAACCAGAAATACCAGCCAATACGGGTAATATAGGAAGGACCTGTGTAGCAACAGGTACGAGACTTCATTTGATTGAACCACTTGGCTTTCACTTAAATGAAAAATCAATCAAACGTGCGGGAATGGATTATTGGAAGGATCTTGATGTAACAACTTATGTAAACTACGAAGATTTTCTAAATCGTAATCCTGACGCTAAAATATACATGGCTACAACAAAGGCAAAGCAAACTTATACGCAGGTAGCATATGAACCAAACTGTTATATTATGTTTGGAAAGGAAAGTGCTGGAATCCCAGAAGAAATTTTAGTTGACCATGAAGAGACTGCAATTCGTATTCCGATGATAGGGGATATTCGTTCACTGAATCTGTCAAATTCGGTAGCAATTGTACTTTACGAAGCATTAAGACAAAATAACTTTGATCATATGGAACTTACGGGGAACCTTCATAGACTACATTGGAAAACTGGGGAATAGCAAATTTGCGATATGATTTTTAAAGAGAGGAGGAGCATGATGGCTAAGAAACGAAAGAAAAAGAAGACGCCTGCATTACTAAAAGTATTTCTAGGATTAAGCTTGTTTATCTTGATTATGGGTATTGTTACAGTAGCAGGACTTTATGCGACTGGAATAGGGCCAACGGTTTTAAAATTAAAGGAAGAGGCTGTCAGACTTGTAAAATCCTCCTCAATTGAAACATTTCAAGACTCACAAACGACATTAGTATATGATGGGAATGGAGATCAGATAGCAAGTTTAAAGGGGGACAAGGGAATCTATTATTTAGATTCAAAAAGTATTCCTACCTATGTAAAGAATGCATTTATTACAATTGAAGACAAAAAATTCTATTCGCATAAAGGCATTGATTATAAAGCTATTGTAAGAGCTGCTATTTCAATTATGAAGCATCAAACCATTACGCAAGGTGCCAGTACGATTACACAACAGTTAAGCCGAAATATTTTTTTAACCAATCGCGTGAGTTGGGAGCGTAAAGTAGAAGAAATTTTTATTGCATTAGAAATTGAAAAGATTTATACCAAATCAGCAATATTAGAGTTTTATATTAATAATATCTATTTTGCAAATGGATATTATGGAATCCAAGCGGCTAGTATGGGGTATTTTAGCACAGATGTACAAAATCTATCCTTATCACAAATTGCTTTTTTAGCTGCGATTCCCAATAACCCTACGATTTATGATCCAAAAGATCACATAGAAAATACTCTCTCTAGAAGAAACCGTATTTTATCGCAGATGCTTGAAGATGGTAAAATTACGAAAGAAGCTTATGACGAGGCGATACAAGAAGAAATTGTATTGAATATGAATCAAGAAAAGAGTATTAAACATAATTATGCAGAAACCTATATTTATTATAGCGCTATAAGGGCTCTTATGGAAGCGAGAGGATTTCAGTTTAAATCTTACTTTAATTCAAGGGAGGAGCAAAGTTCCTACCAAGAGCAGTATGATGCACTGTATGCAGAGTGTCAGAATGCCCTATATACAAGAGGATATCGAGTATACACATCCATGAATATGGACTTTCAAGAACAGCTTCAACGAGCAATTGATGATGAGCTTTATGCATTTGTTAGTGTGAATGATGAGGGTATCTATAATATGCAAGCCTCCGCCACTTGCATTGATAATAAAACAGGAAACGTAGTAGCAATCATTGGTGGAAGAAGTCAGGAAACAAATGGATATACACTAAATCGAGCCTATCAAAGCTTTAGACAACCAGGAAGTGCGATAAAGCCGTTAATTGTATATGCACCAGCATTTGAAAAGGGATATACTCCCGATTCTGTGTTAGTGGATGAGCCAATTGAAAACGGACCGAAAAACTATGGTGGTGGTTATGCAGGAAGTATAAGTCTTCGTCATGCAGTTATGAAGTCGACTAATACAGTTGCATGGAAACTTTTGGATGAAATAACGCCAACCGTTGGGTTATCCTATTTAAAGGAAATGAACTTTGCAAAGATAGAAAAGGATGATTATAGAAATGCAACCGCACTTGGTGGATTCACAACAGGTGTTAGCAGTCTTGAAATGGCGGCAGCTTTTTCCACCCTTGAAAACGATGGTGTTTATCGCAATCCAACCTGCATTACTAAAATTGTTGCGTCAAACGGAGAGGTTATATATCAGGGAAATACCAATACAAAGCAAATTTACAAAGAAAATGCAGCAAGAATGACAACGGATGTATTGACGAGTGTTATGACTCAAGGAACTGGAAGGACACTTAGTATAAGTAATATGACAACTGCTGGAAAAACAGGGACAACTAATGATAATAAAGATGGCTGGTTTGTAGGATACAGCACCTATTACACAACAAGTGTATGGGTAGGCTGTGATATGCCAAGAGAAGTGGAAGGTCTAACTGGCTCTAGTTACCCAGGAAGAATATGGCGCACGTTTATGGCAGGAATACATAGCGACTTAGAATCAATAGACTTTACACCATATGCCAATTATAATTCAAGCAGTAAAAATATAAAAACAGCAAAAGATTTTAATACGGACGTGATTGAAGATACGACAAATCAACAGGATTCTGATGCGTCGCAGATACCTGGCAATGAAGCAGAGCACGAGACTCAAATTCCAACAGCTCCGCCAGACTCATATTTTGATGCACAACAGTAATTTAGTTATTAAGAACAAAATGTGTTAATAAATAGAGTATAATATTAGCTTTTCAATGAAAAATCCTTCAATAAGAATTGATTTACATAATGTAAATGTTCTTATCGAAGGATTGTGTTTTTTATTCTACTGTTACTGATTTTGCAAGGTTACGCGGTTTATCAACGTCTAATCCTTTTGCATCAGATGTGTAATAAGCAATCAATTGTAAAATGACTGCGGATTGAAAAACAGTGAACAAATCATCTGCTTTTGATAAAGGAATATGCACATCACAGATGGAAGAATCTGATATCTCATCATCACAGCTTAATAAGATGACATATGCATTTCTTGCCTTTACTTCACGAATGTTAGAAATTACCTTACCATATACTTTTTCTTGCGTTGCAAGAGCAATAACAGGCACATCGTCGCTGATTAAAGCAATTGTTCCGTGCTTTAATTCGCCAGCAGCATAAGCTTCCGCATGGATATATGATATTTCCTTTAACTTCAAAGCACCTTCTAGTGAGAGTGTATAATCAAGTCCTCTTCCAATAAAAAAGGCATCACTTGCTTTGGTGATTTTTTCTGCAATTTCTTTAATATGTGTCGTATCCTTTAGTAATAAAGTGATATCATCGATTACCTTGGTCAAATTCGTAATAAATTCTTTTGCTTGTTCTTTAGAATATTTATCGTTAATCAAAGCAGCTTTACATCCAAGCAAATAAAGAGCAGCAAGTTGTACCGTATATGCTTTGGTACTTGCCACCGCAATTTCAGGGCCTGCATGGGTGTATAAAACATAGTCGCTTTCTCTTGCGATAGAGGAACCCTTTACGTTAACAATCGAAATGGTTCTTCCTTTATAACGTTTTGCAAGGCGTAGGGCTTCCAACGTATCAATGGTTTCTCCTGATTGAGAAATGGTAATAACCAATGTATTTTCATCTACTAATGGCTCTTCATAACGAAATTCTGAGGCAATGGATACCGTTACAGGAATTCGAAGCAATGGTTCAATCATCGTTTTCGCTACCATACCAGCATGCATTGCAGTTCCACAAGCGATAATAGCGATTTTATTCAAATTCACAAATAAAGAATCAGGTATAAAATCATCTGTAAAATCAGGTAACAAATCCTTAATACGAGGAGCAATTGTATTTTTAATCGCAGTAGGCTGCTCCATAATTTCCTTTAACATAAAATAAGGGTAGCCGTTTTTTTGTGCTGATTCAATATCCCAGCTTACCGTTAAGATTTCTGGTTTTACATGATTGCCATCTAAATCTTTCACAGTGATGTGTTCTTTTTCTAAGATAACAACATGGTATTCTGGTACGATAAAATAATCTTTTGAATAGGGTATTAAGGCAGTTAAGTCTGAAGCAATATAAGAACCACTTTCACATGAAGTAGCGACCAATGGACTTACATTACGAATACAGTAGATAACACCTGGTATATCAGCAAACATGATACAAAAAGCAAACGAACCTTTGATTTCTCCTACTACCTGCTTGATTGCTTTTTCAGGATCACCGGTATAAATGGTATCAAGTAAAGCGGCAACTACTTCTGTATCCGTTTCAGAAATAAGTTTCTCTTTTAAATCATATTTTTGTATTAAATTGTAATAATTTTCAATAATACCGTTATGAATCAAAGATACTTTGCCACAGGAATGAGGATGTGCATTGGTTTTTGTTACTCCACCATGGGTTGCCCATCTGGTATGACCGATACCGCAAGTCGATGAGTTTTTTTCCTGACCACATAAAGAGGCCAAGGAAGCAACCTTTCCAATTTCTTTGTTGATAATGATTTGGTTGTCATCCGTTAATAATGCAATACCTGCACTGTCATAGCCTCTATACTCTAACTGACTCAATCCTTCTAAAAGTATATTTTGGGCATAGTTATCCCCTGTATAGCCAATAATTCCACACATAGTTATAATCTCCTTTTATTTAATTATCAATGTTCTTATTATTTATTTTGGTATCAGTTATGAGAAATTTGTGATACAGTTACCTGTAGTTTTGTTCTCATATACGCAGCTGATTCTACGAAAGAGCATCCGCCGAAAGATCGATCACTCTTTACCTCGTTAACCTGTAATAAGAGTTTCCTCTTTTTCCGCACATTACAGGTGCTTGGCGCTAAAGTTTTTAACTTTTCGAAATTTATGACCTCCATTCATAAACCATATAATTGTAACATAAATTTATTTTTTTTGCAAATGTGTATCGCGGTAAGTTCAAAAGCGAACCTTTTGTTCCTTGTAGTGATGGTAATTATTCCTATAATTTTTGCAATTATAGCTTAGAATATGTATAATTCCCATATTTCGTGCTATTTTATGATTACATATATTGTTTTTTTAATAACTATCGTTTAAACTAAACCCATACGAGACTTGGGTTGTTAGATTAAAGAAGGTGCAGGAATGAGCGAATTCTTAAAAATAGATATAAATTTGATTGCTTTTTTGATATTAGGTTTTATTTTTATTATGGCAAAGAAAAGACTGGATAGCGGTGATCCATTTAATCAAGCGTATTTAAAAATAGTTCCAGTCATATTAATACAGCTTATAGTGGAAGCGGTTAGCTGTCTGGTTAATAGGCAAGGTGGTGAGCTTTATGTTATATTGTCTTACCTTATTCACATACTTTTGTTTATTCTAAGTGCCACTCTTGTGTGGAGAGGATATATTTTGATTCGAAAATTATTCATGTCAAATCAAAGAATGAGTAAAAGAAAACAATTCCTATTCCAACTGCCACTCCTAGTAAATGTGATTATTGTCTTACTATCACCCAAATATCACTTGGTTTTTTATATAACAAACGAAAATGTCTATCAGAGAGGAAATCTGTATTTTGCATCTGGCATAGTTATTTATTTTTATTTAATATGCATTGTGGCGTTGTTAATAAAGAATAAAACAAAGTTGGGAAAACACGAATTTACTTTATTGATGATTTTTTGCTTTCTTCCTATTATAGGTGGCTTGGTACAGGCTTTATTTTATGGTGCGTTATATATGTGGAGTAGTACGGCCTTTGGTTTGGTTGTGATGTTTTCTTTTCTTCAGCAAAGAATGGTTCATTTAGATTATTTAACAGGTGTATGGAGTAGAGGTTCCTTTGAATTCTATATTAAAAAAAGACTATCCGATTATGATGGGGATAAACTTGGAATTATTTATTGTGATATAGATAAATTAAAGGAGATTAATGACGATTATGGACATTTTGAAGGGGATTTAGCCATCAAGACAGCAACTAAAATATTTAAAAACTCCATTCGTAAAACAGATATCATTGTAAGGATGGGCGGAGATGAATTTATAATCGTATTAGAAGGTGTAACAGTTGACATCTTAGAATCGACATTAGATAGAATAAATAAAGCATTTGAAAATTATAATAAAATATCAAATAAAAAATATGAACTTTCCTGTAGTTTTGGATCTGATATATTAAATTCTAATTTTGATACCATTGAACAGTTCATACATCATGTGGATATTTTAATGTATGAGAATAAAAAGTCAAAGAAGGGAAGTTTGTCTTGATGAATCTTTTAGTGGATGCAGATGCTTGTCCAGTGGTTAGAATAATTGAAAAGGTGGCAAAGGAATATGGCATAAAAGTTATATTATTTGTAGATACGAGCCATAGAATGGAAAGTGATTATAGCGAAGTCGTGACTGTCAGTAAGGGAATGGATGCGGTTGATTTTGCGGTTATTCAAAGAGGGAAAAAAGGTGATTTAGTAGTTACGCAGGATTATGGAGTTGCTGCCATGGCATTAGGAAAAGGCTTGCTTGCTCTTCATCAAAGTGGAAAACAATATACAAATGAGAATATTGATCAAATGATGTTTGAAAGACATCTTGCCAAAAAAGCAAGAAGAAGCTCTTCGCATTATCATGGAAAAGGACCTAAGAAGCGCACAAAAGAGGATGATGAACATTTTGAAATTGCACTTAGACGTCTGTTAGAAGAAAATAAAAAGAGTCAGTTACACCAATGATGAAAGGAAAATGATGTGACTGACTTCTTTATTTTCATTTATTTATTCTTTTGTGCTTCTTTATAAAGATTCACGACATTATGAATGCGTTCCACTGGATTTAACAATTCACTAATTGAAGAGTCATGATTTAATGTATCAATGATTAAAGCAATGTATTTACTCAAATCACAGCTTACATAGTAAGGTTTTTCTAATAGTTCAGGAGTCTGATAAATTAAGTTGGTTGTTAAGATGCGATCAATAATTCCATCTTCATAAGCCTTATCAAATTTATCCAATCCATTTGTAAATAAACCAAAGGTACATGCTGCAAATATCTTTCTTGCTTTTCTCTTTTTTAATTGTGCGGCAACATCTAAAATACTATCGCCAGAAGAAATCATATCATCAATAATCATAACATCTTTTCCTTCTACGGAAGCACCAAGGAACTCATGTGCAACGATAGGATTACGTCCATTCACAATAGTGGAGTAGTCACGACGTTTGTAGAACATACCCATGTCTACACCAAGAACGTTTGCTAAATAGATAGCGCGGTTCATTCCACCTTCATCTGGACTGATAATCATTAGGTGATCACTGTCGATTTGTAAATCTGGTTCACTTCGAAGAAGACCTTTTATAAATTGATAAGATGGTGGTACTGTTTCAAATCCATTCAATGGAATTGCGTTTTGTACTCTTGGGTCATGTGCATCGAAGGTAATAATGTTGTCTACACCCATTTTAACAAGTTCTTGAAGTGCAATTGCACAGTCAAGAGATTCTCTTGAAGTACGTTTATGCTGGCGACTTTCATATAGGAAAGGCATAATGACATTGATTCTTCGAGCTTTTCCGCCAATCGCTGCAATCACACGTTTTAAATCCTGAAAGTGATCATCTGGTGACATATGATTGGTGTGTCCGCATAAAGAATAGGTTAGACTATGATTGGTTACATCAGCTAATAGATAAATATCATCGCCTCGAACGGATTCATTTATAATACCTTTTGCTTCACCTGAACCAAAGCGAGGAACTTTTGCATCTAAGATATAAGTATCTCTTTGATAGCCCGAAAATGCAAGTGTAGCATGATCGTCATTTTTTCTTTCATTTCTCCACTGTATTAAATACTCATTAACCTTTTGACCAAGTGGCATACATCCTTGTAATGGTATGATTCCCAAAGTACCCACTGGAATAGTTTCAAAATTCTTAGCGTCGCGCTGCAACATAAAATAATTACCTCCGTTGTACCTAGAAGACGATTTATTTGTCTTCACTTTGTTCATGACAAGCGAAACCTCTGTGTTTCATCTTGTATATCAGCTACATTTATAACATTTCACATATAGTTAGTCAAGAAATTACACAAAAAAAAACAATGTAAAAAGAATGAAAAAATATTGTGAAACATATGATATTTCTATGACAAACATTACATTCTTTTTTTCTTTAGACGAATATCATCTCCAATTAATTTTAGCATAGTATAATTGCTTGATATTCTTGAAAATGTACGCTCTGAATATGTATCCACTAACTTATCAATGGATAAATTCGTACTGATAATGGTGGAACGTCTGCGAAGTAGTCTTTCGTTAACACATAAAAAAAGTTGTGATGAAACAAAAGAATTGGTTAGCTCTGTTCCTAAATCATCTATAATTAATAAATCGCAATCGAAAATGTACTCAACAGTATCATCATATTCCGAATCAGGAGAAAATGTACTTTTTGCTAACGCATCAAAAAGCTGATACGAAGAAAAATAAATTACGGAATGAGATGAATCCATAAGTTCCTTTGCGATACAATTCGATAAAAAGGTTTTACCAACTCCTGTATCTCCATATAGCAAAAGATTATGAAATTCGGTATCAAATTGCTCTACAAAGTTCTTTGCTTGTGTAAACGCTCGTTTGGCAGCAGACAATGCTGTTAAACCAGTAGAAGCGTCTTTAAACCCATCCGAATAGTACTGATAGGTATAGTGATTGAAGTTTTCTACTTTTAAAACTTCCTTTAGATTTGATGATGTGTATAACATATCAATGGCTGCCTTTTGGAAGCAATGGCACTTTTTGTTACCAATATAGCCGCTATCTTTACAATCAGAACAAGTATAAATTGGATCAAGATAGTTCTTAGGATACCCAAGACTTTCTAATAAAGCAATGCGTTGCCTTGATAAATCTTCAATCTGTTCCTTTAAGTGATCTAGAATTTCAATTTCACCATTGATTAACTTCTTACCTTGTTCTACAGAAAGAGCAGCAATCTTTCGATCGATCTCGTCAAAGGATGGATGTTGTGCATAAACTTGCTTGATGCGTTCATCCCATATTCTTTGATTTTTAAATTGTGTTTGGTTGTACTCTCGCATAATTGCATCATACTGAGAATTCTTTAGTGCCATACCTAGGCCTCCTATAAACTGGCTTACTTAATGTTTAACAACTCTTTTTCTAGCTGATTGTAATCATAGCTTCTTTGGTTAAAGTTGTTGAATTTATTTTTAGTTGCGCCGGTATCTTTTGGTTTTTCAGCAGTTTGCGCTTTTTGCTTCTTATGCTCTTGATCGAGTAATTTGATGTCATCGATGTGTTTTACACCCTTATTATGCCAATCTGTTAGTATTTTATCAGCATATTCAAAACTAGGCTGATGTGTTTGCTTTAAAGTTCTCGTGCAGGCATTATGTATAATCTCAAGTGTGAAAGCATAATCATTTGTCCATTTGTTGATATAGTTTACTTCAAATTCAACCGGTTTTCTATTTTTAATTCCAAATGCGTTAAAAATGGTATAGCAGTTCCTATGATACAGATTCGTAGAAGCTTTTGCTTGGCTGACAGTGGTAATTTCTTCTTCTGCCCAAGCAAGAGCAGTTTTTTTAATGTAATGGATACTCTTACTTCCCTTTGATACACAGTATTCAATCAAATACTCAATCAAATCAAGTGAAAAGTGAAGCTCGTCGTAGAAGAAGAGTAAGGTATTAATTTCTGTAACGCTAAGTGTCTTTCCAAGGTATGCTTCTGTTACAAATAGAATTTGCTGTATGTCTTCATTTTCCTGAAAGACTTTAATTTGCTCTGCGCTGTATGTAGGAATGGTACGTTCTGTTCCTTGTGTCTGCTTTAACTGACCACTAGGAAGAACTGCTTGCTCCTTCATTGCAGCAGATTCACTGCTTGCATTATCATCTAAGATGTCTTGTCCAGAATGATCAATAAATATCACTTCAGTCAGAATGTCGTTTGTATAAGTGAGATGAATTAGCTTCATTTTTTCCCAATATTTTAAAGCACGTATGACATCAGTTTCTGTATGATTGAATTTATCAGCAATAACAGAAATTGAAACCTGCTTATTATGACTAACACAACGTAAAAGATATAAGTATACCTTCACAAACTCTCCGTTTGCTTCGGACATATACTCATCTATGAATGTGTTAGACACCATAGTAGCCCCTGTTTTATTTCGAATGCGTAGTGTTAAGCTGTTCATTTCCAATCCTCCAATGACTGATTAAAACCTTTATCTGATTATGAGTGAACTCATTATAGCATAGGTTTTAGAAAATGAGAACACCAAATTTTAGCGCAAACCCCTGTGATTACAAGGAAAAGCGACACTGTGGACAGTGTGGATAATGTGGATAAAAAAAGGATAAAATTTTACAAAAAATTTGCAAAGTCGCGAAAAAAGGCATTTGTACGAAAAAAATGTTGAATTATAAAATTGACATTATGTTAACAAATAAATCCACATGTGAAAACAACAAAAAATGTTGATAAACATGTGGATAATGTGGATAACTATTTTCCTAAGAGGCTTTCCCCTACTTTTAATATATCTCCGGCTCCCATAGTTATCAACAGGTCACCGTGCATACAATTTTCTAATAAAAAATTTTCAATCTCGTCAAAAGAAGGGAAATAATAAGCGTCACAACCTTGTTTTTTCAGTTCTTCAAGCAGCGTTAATGAGGTGATACCAAGTGTGTTGACCTCTCTTGCTGCATAAATATCTGCTAGTACTACTTTGTCTGCAATGGATAAAGCTTTTGCAAAATCTTGTAAAAATGCCTTTGTTCTTGTATAAGTATGTGGCTGGAAGACGCACCATGTCTTTTTATGCGGGTAATTTTTAGCAGCATTTAATGTGGCTATAATTTCTGTTGGGTGATGGGCATAGTCATCAATGATTGTAATACCACCAATTTCTCCCTTGTACTCAAAACGTCTATCCGTTCCTGAATAGGCCATAATTCCCTTTTTGATTTCACTGTCTGATAATCCCAATGTGTGAGCCACTGCAATCGAAGAAAGTGCATTGTAAACATTGTGAATACCTGGTACATGCAAAGAGATACGGTCAACTACCTTTTGATCTTTAATTAAATCAAAGGAAGGGTGAGCAAATGAATCAAATTCAATGTTTTTGGCGCTATAGGTATTTGCAGTAGAGGAACCATAAGTCACAACGTTACAGGTCAAACCTTCTGTAATTTCCTGCCAATTATCGATATCCCCATTAATAATCAATGTTCCGTTATCCGGTAGATTCTTTGCAAATCGTTTGAAAGAAGAGCGAATATCTTCAATGTCTTTAAAGAAATCCATATGATCTTCTTCTATGTTTAATATTACGCTAATTTTTGGATAGAAATTCAAAAAGCTATTTGTATATTCACACGCTTCTGTAATAAAAACCTCTGAATTACCTACTCGAATATTACCGTCAATTGCTTTAAGGATTCCACCTACTGATATGGTAGGATCAGTTTCTGCCTGTAGTAGGATTTGAGAAATCATGGAAGTTGTTGTAGTCTTTCCATGAGTTCCAGAAACAGCAATGGAATAGTCGTAGTTTTTCATAATCTGTCCAAGAAGCTGGGCTCTTGAAAGAGTTGGAAGTTTTTTATTTATGACTGCCTGATACTCTAAGTTATCTTCTTTAATGGCAGCGGTGTAAACGACTAAGTCGATATCTTCTGTAATATTAGAAGCTCTTTGACCAATGTAAATGGTTGCACCAAGACTCTCTAAATGTTTGGTTAAATTAGAAGCCTTTGAATCAGAACCAGAAATTTTGAAATTTTCTTTTAATAAAATTTCAGCAAGGCCGCTCATACTGATGCCGCCAATCCCGATAAAATGTACTTTAATCGGTTTTGTAAAATCAATGTTATACATAATTTCCTCCAGTTGTACGTTTTCGTACTTTTTGGTAAACAAAAAGGAAAAATCCCCTTCCTATTTGCATTTCATAATATAATATTAATAAAGGTGGTAAATGGGTAATGAAAAGAAGGAATTTATCATAAGTGTTTTCCTTTATTCTTAGTATGACCCACCCTATTTATTATAAACACATTGAGATTACTGTGCAATAAGATTCTAAAAGATGCATGGTTACACAGTATAATTCTATTGCACAACACCATTTGTATGCTTATAATAGAAATAAGTAATAATAATAAGCATTCCTTTGGAATGAAAGGTTTCAAAAGTGATTAAACGGTTCATGTTTAAAATAAGGAGTAATTACAATGAATTTTACACATTTACACGTCCATACAGAGTATAGTCTGTTAGACGGTTCCAATAAGATAAGAGAATATGTACATAGAGTCAAAGAGCTAGGAATGGATAGCGCCGCCATAACCGATCATGGTGTTATGTTTGGAGTGATTGATTTTTATAAAGCAGCGAAGGAGGCTGGGATTAAGCCAATTCTTGGTTGTGAAGTGTATGTGGCTCCAAATTCCAGATTTGACAGGGAGTTAACAGGAGGAGAAGATCGATATTACCATCTCGTTCTATTAGCGGAAAATAATAAAGGCTATGATAATCTGGTAAAAATAGTCTCAAAAGGTTTTACCGAAGGGTTTTATTATAGACCTCGTATTGATATGGAGGTATTAGAAGAATACCATGAAGGAATCATAGCCCTTAGTGCATGCCTTGCAGGAGAAGTGCAAAGATATATCATGAAAGGGCTTTATGAAGAAGCCAAACAGGTAGCGCTTCGGTATGAGAACGTATTTGGTAAAGGGAATTTTTTCTTAGAGTTACAAGATCATGGCATGCCAGAGCAAAAGACGGTAAACCAACAGCTCATACGAATGAGTAAGGAAATATCCATAGATCTCGTTGCAACCAATGACATTCATTATACTTATGATGAGGATGAAAAGGCACATGATATTCTTCTATGCATTCAAACAGCAAAGAAGCTAACGGACGAAAACCGTATGCGCTATGCAGGAGGACAATATTATGTCAAATCTCCAGAGCAAATGGAACAATTATTTCCATATGCAAAAGAGGCTTTGGAAAATACAGGAAAGATTGCAAAAAGATGTAATGTAGAGCTGGAATTTGGTGTAACCAAACTTCCAAAATATGATGTTCCAGAAGGTTATACTGCTTGGGACTATTTGAACAAGCTTTGCTTTGAAGGATTAGAAGAAAGATACCAAAACATAGACGAAGCATTAAAGGAACGATTAAACTATGAGCTTAATGTAATTCATACCATGGGCTACGTAGATTATTTTCTTATTGTATGGGATTTTATCAAATACTCAAGAGACAATGATATTATGGTAGGTCCAGGAAGAGGTTCTGCGGCAGGAAGTTTGGTTTCTTATTGTCTTGGAATCACAAACATTGATCCCATTCGTTATCAGTTATTGTTTGAACGATTCTTAAATCCCGAACGTATTTCCATGCCTGATATTGATATTGACTTTTGCTATGAGAGAAGACAAGAAGTAATTGATCATGTGGTTGCGCAATATGGGAAAGATCGTGTGGTTCAGATTGTTACCTTTGGAACCATGGCAGCAAGAGGCGTGATTCGAGACGTAGGACGCGTAATGGATTTGCCTTATGCTTTTGTAGATTCAATATCAAAGATGATACCAATGGAACTTGGTATTACAATAGACAAGGCGCTTAAAGGGAATCCAGAGCTACGTAAATTATACGAAGACAATGAACAGGTAAAATATTTAATCGATATGAGTAAGCGATTAGAAGGACTTCCAAGACACACATCCATGCATGCAGCAGGAGTTGTAATCAGCCAAAAGTCAGTCGATGAATATGTACCATTATCAAGAGCTTCGGATGGTTCTATTACCACACAGTTTACCATGACGACATTAGAAGAACTTGGACTCCTTAAGATGGACTTTCTAGGTCTTCGAACCTTAACAGTTATTCAAAATGCTTGTCGGTTGATTGAAAAAGGACGTGGGATATCTCTTGATATGGATCATATTGATTATGATGATAAAAAAGTACTAGATTCCATCGGAACAGGAAGAACGGATGGTATCTTTCAGCTGGAAAGTAGCGGTATGAAAAGCTTTATGAAGGAGTTAAAGCCGCAGAATCTAGAAGATATTATAGCGGGTATCTCTCTTTATCGCCCAGGTCCAATGGACTTTATTCCTCAGTATATAAGAGGGAAAAACAGCAAGAATACCATTACGTATGACTGTCCACAGCTAGAACCAATATTGGCTCCAACATATGGATGTATTGTGTACCAAGAACAGGTTATGCAGATTGTACGAGACTTAGCTGGTTACACCTTAGGGCGAAGTGATTTGGTACGAAGAGCCATGTCAAAGAAAAAGACTTCTGTGATGGAAAAAGAACGTCAAAACTTTGTATATGGCAATGAAAGTGAAGGAGTTAAGGGTTGTGTTGCGAACGGAATTGATGAAAAGGTAGCCAATAAAATCTTTGATAACATGATGGATTTTGCAAAGTACGCCTTTAATAAGTCCCATGCTGCCTGCTACGCAGTCGTATCCTATCAAACTGCTTATTTAAAATACTACTATCCAGTAGAATTTATGGCAGCTTTGATGACCTCAGTGCTTGATAATACTAGTAAGGTATCGGAATATATTCTAGCATGTAGGAACATGAATATTTCCATTCTACCTCCAGACATCAATGAAGGAGAGGGAAATTTCTCCGTATCCGAGGGGGCAATTCGCTATGGTTTATCTGCAATTAAAAGTATTGGACGTCCAGTCATTGATGCAATAGTTACGGAAAGACAAGAGCGAGGTAAGTTTAAAGACTTAAAAGATTTTATTACCAGGCTTTCTGGAAAGGAAGTAAATAAACGGACCATTGAAAGCTTTATCAAAGCAGGTGCCCTTGATAGTCTAGGTGGAACGAGGCGTCAGATGATGATGATCTATGTGCAGGTATTGGAACAGATTAGCCAAGATAAAAAGCATTCGGTTGCAGGACAGATGACCTTGTTTGACATGATTAGTGAGGAGGAGAAAGAGCAGTTTGATATTCAGCTTCCTGATGTTGGAGAATATGATAAAGAAACACTGCTTGCCTTTGAAAAAGAAGTGACTGGTATTTATATCAGTGGACATCCGATGGAAAAATATGAAGAAGTGTGGAAAAGAAATATAACTGCATTTACCACCGACTTTGCACTTGATGAAGAGACGAATGCAATCAAGGCCGAAGATGGAAAGACAGTTACCATTGGAGGAATGATAACAAGTAAAACCATAAAGCATACGAAAAATGACAAAATGATGGCTTTTATTACATTAGAAGATTTGGTTGGAAGTGTGGAAGTCATTATCTTTCCAAGAGACTATGAAAGAAACGCCTCTAATATCGTTGTGGATAACAAGGTATTTGTAAGAGGAAAAGTAAATGCGGAGGAGGATAAGCCTGGAAAAGTAATCTGTGAAAGAATTATTCCATTTGATACCCTTGATAAAGAACTTTGGATAAAATTTGAAAACAAGGAATTATTTCAAGAACAGGAAGAAAAACTATACGAAGTGATTAAGGAATCAGATGGAAATGATGGAATTGTTATTTATATAGAAGATATCAAAGCGATGAAGAGGCTAGGGCCGTCAAAAAATGTTAAGGCTGATTCGTTTTTGGTTCGTCAATTAGCTAAATATTTTGGTGAAAAAAATGTAAAAGTTGTAGAAAAGAATATTGAAAACCTTACCAAAATGAATTAGAATAAAGAATAATGTTAATAAATTGGCAAAGTTTTAACATAGAACAGTTACCATATATGGGAGGTATTGAAATGGCAAAAGAAATCAAGACAATAGGTGTTTTAACGAGTGGCGGCGATGCACCGGGAATGAATGCGGCGATTCGAGCAGTTGTACGTAAGTCACTTGCAAATGGCATAAAAGTAAAAGGAATTATGAAAGGCTATAATGGTCTTTTAAATGAAGAAATTGTGGACATGGATGCTAGAAGTGTATCAGATACCATTCAAAGAGGTGGTACCGTTTTATATACAGCAAGATGTGCAGAATTTAGAACGCCAGAAGGACAGCAAAAAGGTGCAGAAATCTGTAAAAAGCATGGAATCGATGGTCTTGTTGTTATCGGTGGAGATGGATCATTTGCAGGAGCGCAAAAGTTAGCGGCACTTGGAGTTAGCACAATTGGTGTTCCTGGTACCATTGACCTTGATATAGCATGTACAGAATATACAATTGGGTTTGATACAGCAGTTAATACTGCTATGGAAGCAATTGATAAAGTACGTGATACATCTACTTCTCATGAAAGATGTAGTATTATTGAAGTTATGGGTAGAGATGCAGGTTATATTGCACTTTGGTGTGGTATTGCAAATGGTGCAGAAGACATTCTTTTGCCAGAAAAATACAACCATGATGAACAGGTATTGATTAATAATATTATTAACAACCGTAAAAAGGGAAAGAAGCATCATATTGTAATTAATGCAGAAGGCATTGGTCATTCAGAAGCAATGGCTAGAAGAATTGAAGCAGCAACAGGGATTGAGACAAGAGCAACCATACTTGGACATATGCAACGTGGAGGAAGCCCTACTTGTCGTGATCGAGTGACCGCATCCATAATGGGAGCTTATGCAGCAGATTTATTAGCACAAGGAAAATCAAACAGAGTGGTTGGATATCGCAATGGTTCTTATGTTGATTTCGATATCGATGAAGCTTTGGCAATGCAAAAAGGTATTAATGATTACGAATACTCAGTAAGTAGAGTACTTGCAATTTAATTTCATAAAGCAGTAGTAAGTGATTCACATTATTTGCTTAGAATAAATATTGATAGATGAATAGTAAAATGACGTGTAAATTGGGTTAACAATTTATACGTCTTTTTCGATACAAAAATACTATAGTAATATGATATGGTATAAATTATAATTACCCATGTATAAGTAAATAAATAACCATATGTAAAGAAGGGCGAAGATTGTGTTAGAAAAAAAAGCGGGCAATAAAGAGTATCGATTTAGTACGACTCAAATAGTTGCATTGGGGTTTTTTGGAGTTATTATGATTGGAGCAGGTCTATTGACATTGCCTGTTTCTTCAGTGGATGGAGAGGCTACGGCATTTATTGATGCCTTGTTTACTGCTACCACCTCCGTTTGTGTAACTGGATTAGTTACATTAAGTACTGCATCTCATTGGAGTTTGTTTGGCAAAATTGTAATACTATTTTTGATACAACTTGGAGGTCTTGGGGTTGTTACTTGTGTAACCTTATTTCTAGTAATGGCAAATCGCAGAATTACTTTGAACGAAAGAGTCATCATTCGTGAATCCTATGGACTTGATACCATGGAGGGAATGGTGAAACTAATTAAAAAAATAGTAAAAGGAACATTATTGATTGAAGCAATTGGAGCATTTTTTTATTGTATTTATTTCATTCCTGAATTTGGATTTTTACAAGGGCTGTGGAAGTCTGTATTTAATGCAATTTCTAGTTTTTGTAACGCGGGTATGGATATTTTAGGTGAGACAAGTCTTGCTAAATACAAAAATAATGCAGGGATTAATTTTAATACAATGGCTTTGATTATATTGGGGGGAATTGGCTTTCCCGTATGGTGGGATGTTATTCATACGTTAAAGGAGATAAAACATAAAAGGATTCGAAAAAGACATTTTTTTGTTCGTTTAACACTTCATTCCAAAATTGCAATCGTTATGACATTAATATTAATATTTGGAGGATGTTTCACTATCTTTTTATTCGAGTATAACAATCCTATGACCATGAAAGACTTGCCACTTATGAATAAATTAATGGCTTCATTGTTTCAAGCTGTCACAACAAGAACAGCGGGATTTTTTACGATATCACAAGACAAGTTCACGGATGCCTCGATTATGATTAGCATGATACTTATGTTTATTGGAGGTTCTCCTGCAGGAACAGCTGGTGGAATGAAAACGACTACCATTGCAATGATTCTTTTAACCACAATGTCCTTTGCAAAAGGTAGAAGTGAAACAGAGGTCTTTAATCGAAAGATTGCCTCTGATAATGTTCGCCTTGGTTTAGTTGTTGTAACACTTGGATCGATTGTGTTATTTACTGCGATTACATTATTATGTGTAACCGAAAATACACCATTTCTTAATGTTGCGTATGAGGCAGTTTCTGCGCTCGCAACGGTTGGGCTAAGTAGAAATTTAACGCCGTTTTTATCACCTTTTGGTAAACTTATTATCATTGTATTAATGTATTTAGGAAGAATAGGTCCAATAACTCTTGTAGTAGCCCTGTCAAATAAAGCGAGTAGTAAGATAGGAATTGATTTCCCTGAAAAGAAAATTATAGTTGGTTAAGGAGAAAAATTATGGTAATGAAGGAATTTGCAGTATTTGGACTAGGAGAATTTGGAAAAAGTGTTGCACTTAATTTAGCGAAAAATGGATGTGAAGTTTTAGTTGTTGATAATGACAGTGAAAAGGTAAAAGAAATTGCAGATTATGTAACATATGCGGTGACTGCGGATGTAACGGATTATAATGTGTTAAAATCATTAGGGATTCGTAATCTGGATGCAGTTGTGGTTGCAATTGCAGAAAGTCTTGAATCAAGTGTTATGGCGACTATATTTGCAAAGGAGCTTGGAGTTCCTTATGTATTAGCTAAGGCCTATACAGAAGTACATGCTACGGTACTAAAAAAGGTGGGAGCAGATGCGGTGGCTTTTCCAGAAAAAGAAATGGGAGCAAGAACTGCAAAAAACTTAATGTCTGAAAATTTTGTTGATTTGGTTGAACTCTCTTCTAAATTTAGTATGGTAGAAATGAAAGTTCCAACAAGTTGGGAAGGTATGACACTGCGTGAATTAAATCCAAGGGATAAACTAGGTGTGAATGTAATTGCGGTAAAAACAGGAGATGAGGTAAATGTAAATCCGAATCCAGATACGCCTTTTGTAAAAGATGAGACTCTTATTATAATAGGTGACAATAATATGCTAGAACGATTAAGTAAGAAATAGATCAATACTTATCAGAGGAGAAAATGTATCAATGATTACCAGTGTAAGCAATAAGCAAGTGAAAAATATCATTCAGTTAACTAAAAAATCAAAGATTAGAAAAGAAACAAACCAATTCGTTGTAGAAGGGATAAAGATGTTTCAAGAGGCCCCTAAAGAGGCCATAAGACAGATTTATGTTTCAGAATCTTTTCTTGCAAAAGACAATCATAAGGATATATTAGGAGATTGTAAGTATGAAGTGATGCAAGATTTTGTATTCCAAGCAGCGTCTGATACGAAAACGCCACAAGGAATACTTTGTATCATTGAGCAATTTCATTATAATACAATTGATATTATTAGAAAAAATCCTGCACATATCATTGTATTGGAAGACCTTCAAGATCCAGGAAACTTAGGTACCATACTAAGAGCAGGGGAAGGTGCAGGTATTACTGGAGTAATATTAAGCAAAAACTGTGTAGATATCTATAATCCAAAAACCATTCGCTCAACCATGGGTTCCATATACCGCGTACCGTTTGTCTATGTGGAGGATTTAAAGAAGACGGTAGAAGAATTAAAGCGAAACAATATTGAGATTTATGCGGCGCATTTAAAGCAAAGTCAGGATTATGACAAAATTGATTTGACAAAGTCTCATGCATTTATGATTGGAAATGAGGGAAATGGGCTAAGTGATGAAATATCATCAATAGCAAATTCTTATTTAAAGATTCCAATGGAAGGAGAGGTTGAATCCTTAAATGCCGCAATCGCCGCATCTATCCTGATGTACGAGACTGCAAGGCAGCGTCGAAACCTGTAAAATTTCCTAAAAATAGTTTGCTTGACAAATAAAAGTAATTCTGTTACAATAACTCCGTAATAAAAGTTAATAATTCTGTAATAATTGTAATAAAAACGCATTAATTATGAAAGCAATGCTACATATTTCGATTTGAATCAGAATTAATTCAGATGAATTATATTACGTTCAATTGAAACTTTGGGAGGTATACATGAAGTTAGGAAACAGAAAGGTAGTTATCGGCGGTCTGACAGCAATTGCGTTTACGTCGTTGACAGCATTTACAAATGTAACACCAGATACTACATCTGATACTAATCCTTTTAGTGCGACACCATCAGTAGAATATCAGAGCTTAACAATTACAGGAAGTAGTGGAATAGGAAAATATTCATCACTGTTTATGCCAGGTAAAGTAACGACAACACTTGATACTATTTTGGTAGATTCAAAAACAGTAGGAAGTAAGAATCCAGTGAAGTTACAGGCAGGTATTGCCAAAGTATTTACTCAAAGCGTAACATTGGACGCCTTAGAGACAGTTGTTGAAGAGGATAGCAACGAGACTCAGTTAAGCAAATCAATGCTTAACAACGATAGCGTTTTTGAAGAAGCAGACCAGCATAATGCTGCAACACAAGTTGCTACAACACAAGAGGTTGTAACAGAGAGTGAAACAAAAATCGAGAATTCGATAGCGCAGGTGGATGATACGAAAGTAGATGATTCTACGAAGTTAAAACAACCTGAGCAAATAGAAGAACCTACAAAGGTAGAAGAATCTTCTGACAATGAATCAAAAGAAGATATAAATAAAGCAATTGAAAATGCCGAACAAACACAAACAGAGATTCCTTCTGATGTTGAATCATTTAAAGAGGCTGATAAAAAAGCAGAAGAGAAAAAGGAAAAATCTGAGTGGGACGATAAAGTAATGGCAGATGTTGAAGAATCTGTAAATATTCGTGCAGAAGCAAATGAAGAAGCTGAGATAGTTGGAAAGTTCTATAAAGGAGCAGAAGCAAATATCCTTGAAAAAGGCGATGAATGGACAAAAATTAGTTCAGGTTCTGTAACAGAAGGTTATATTAAGAACGAATTCTTAGCATTCGGAGAAGAAGCAGAAGCTTTAGCAGAACAAGATGGTCAGTTGATTGCTACAGTGAATACAGATGCTTTAAGAATTAGAAGCGAAGCAAGCGAAGAAGGTAAGGTACTTGATCTTGCAGAGAATGGTGAACAGCTAACAGCTGTAAATCAAAATGGAGATTGGGTTGAGATTGAATATACAAGTGATTCAAATGCATTTGTTGCAAGTGAGTTCGTTAGTGTAGATTACGTTCTTGGTAAAGCGATAACCATAGAAGAAGAAAAAGCAATCCAAGAAGAGAAAAAAAGAAAAGAAGCTGAAGCCAGAATGGCTGAAATAGCAGCCAGCGAAGATGCAGCATTACTTGCAGCAGTGGTTCGTATGGAAGCAGGCGGTGAATCTTATGAAGGTAAATTAGCCGTTGCCAGCGTAGTTGTAAATCGCGTAAAGAGTGGAAGATATCCAAACTCTGTAAGTGGCGTTGTTTACCAAAGTGGCCAATTTCCAGGCGCAGGTAATGGAACCTTAGCAGGATTTCTTTCAGCAGGGATTGGCGGTGACTGTAAAAAGGCAGCGGTAGAAGCCTTAGCAGGACTTACCAATATAGATTATTTACATTTTAACGCTGTATCAAGAATCGGAACTGATGGATATGTGATTGGAAATCATTGTTTTTACTAATAAATATAGAAAGATCATTCTTAAAAAGAGTGGTCTTTTTTGTATAAAAAATTTTGATGAAATCAAAAAGCAATAGAAAAATACAAGGGGAGGACTCTAAAAAGTATATTACAAAAAAACCATCCATTCCATGGAATCAATCAAATACAAAATGAAACGATAACAAAATGACTCTATGCATCATATAGTATATATTATGATAAAAAAGAGGAAAAGAAAAAATGGATAGTAACGTTTATAACTTTCAACAATATTTAGAAAATAATAATCCACCACAGGGTTACATTCGAGTATTACATGCAGTTCCAAATGCTCCTAACGTAGATGTATATGCAAATGAAACACTTGTATTTAACGATTTAGCATTTGGTGAGTATACCCCTTACTTAACACTTCCAGAAGGAAGATACAAAATCGAAGTATACGTAGCAGGAACCATGAATGATCCAATTCTAACTAATAATGTAACAAATAATGAAGGAGCTTATCTTACCATTGGCGTAACAGGAACACTAGATGATCTTGGGATGGTAGGAATCATAGATGTAGATATGCCAATAGAGCCTGGAAAAGCAATGATTCGGTTCGCACATTTATCTCCAAATGCTCCGGCAGTTGATATCACCTTAGCAAATGGTAATGTAATATTTGATGATGTTTCCTTCCGTGAAATTACTTCCTATATGGATTTATTACCAATGAATTATACATTGGAAGTAAGGGGAGCAGGGTCAGATGCAATTGTACTTACTGTACCAAATGTAAATCCGGAAAGCGGAAAATACTATACCGTTTATGCAATTGGTTTGTTTGGAGAAACACCAGGAATTGAGGCATTACTTGTAACGGATGGGGAATTGTAAGTAGAACGAATAGAAGCTCATACCGAAATAAATCATGATTGTATTTTGGTATGAGCCTTTTTCTATTCTTCTGAAAAAAGAACACTTCCAGAAGAACTTCTTTTTTTGATTTGAGTTTGTACATGAATGGTAGAAAAAGGAGATTCAGGAGCCTGAATTCTATATAATAATTGATTTGCCGCAATTGCTCCCATTTCGCTATTTGGAATATGGACCGTGGTTAAATGTGGTTCAATAATTTTTGATTCAGGGGAATCGTCAAATCCGATAATAAGGATATCCTCTGGTACTGAAAGACCCAATCGCTTAATTGCTTTGATTGCATTGATTGCCTGATAGTCATTAGAACAAATAAAAGCTTGGGGAAGCTGTTGTAAGCCTTTTATTCGTTTGCAAAGCCAATCACTCTCGCTGTAGGGGGCAGAATCCTTATCTAGAATACAAAAATCTTCGCTGTAGGAAAGATTATAATCTATCAAAGCATTTTTATATCCCAGCCAACGTTCATAAAAAGAAAGACAATGATTCTTATCGCCTAAAAATCCTATTTTTAGATAGTTGTTATCAATTAATGTTTTAGTTATGGAATATACACTATTGTAGCTTTCCATTAATAAAATATCAGCTTTTAGAGGTGAACTAGGATTTATGACGCAGGTATCAATAAAAAGTGTGGGCAGTCCTAAATTGCATATAAGCTGGTTATAACTTTCAGAAAACATTTCGATACAGACTAAACCACTTATTGTATCGGGATTAAAATTAATTGGAAGGTTCATAGCGTTTATATCATCTTCCCGAACCATGTACATGGCCAATCGATAACCTGATTTACTAATTACGGCTTCAAAAGTTGATAATAGATTAAAACCAAAATGGGAAGTGTTGGGCATACTGCAGGTTAAAAGTGCAATTTCTTTTGCTTTTGATATTTGATCATTAAGTGGCTTAGAATCCATGTAGGCATATTGCTTATAACCGAGTTCAATCGCTTTTTTTAAGATTCTCTCCTTTGTTTCAGTAGAAATAGAACCTGTTCCATTGAAAGCTTTTGATACAGTATTTCTGGATAATCCTAATTCATCTGCAATATCTTGTGCAGTAACTCTGGATTTCATAAGAAGCCTCCTTTAATAAATTATTATAGTAAGTTTACATGGAACTGTTTTGTATTATAGGAATATTTTATGTTTACATTTATAATACAATATTTACACAAAGGTGTCAAATGTAAACATGAAAATAAAGAACTGTATATTATTATAAATAAACTGCAATTAAAGTGTCAAATGTAAACATTAGATATAAATAAAATGTGCATTTGAAAAAAAGAAACAATAAAATATTGACATATTACAAATTGAGTGATAAAGTATGCATATAAAATCTACTAGTTTTAATAAAAATATAGTATTTATGTACAACTCATGATATAAAAATAGAAACCGATGTGTGCAAATGTAAAATAAGGAGAGGGTCAAAATTGAAAAGTAATGCAAGTGATGCAATGATTAAAAATAATTCATGGAAAAAGAAAGGGAAATATATTCAAAAAAATTGGCAACTTTATATTATATTCATGCTTCCAGCATTTTTACTAACGGTAATATTTAAATATCTTCCGATGGGAGGTGTTCTTCTTGCTTTTAAAGATTACAGTGCAATGAAGGGGATTATTGGAAGCGAATGGGTGGGGGGTAAATACTTTCAAAGATTTTTATCTTCTCCGGATTTTATGAATTATTTACTAAACACATTAAAAGTGAGTTTATATGGTCTGGCATGGGGATTTCCAGTACCAATTATTTTGGCATTATTACTTAATAGAATCAAACGAACTGGAATGAAAAAAAAGATACAATTGATTGTATATGCTCCTAATTTTATTTCGGTCATAGTTCTTTGCGGTATGGTACGTATCTTCCTGTCGCCAGTAGGGCCGCTCAATAATCTACTAGGAACATCGTACAATTTTATGACAATGCCAAGTGCTTTTCGGTCAATTTATATTGCAAGCGGAATATGGCAGGGAGCAGGTTGGGCTTCCATTATGTATACAGCAGCTTTGGCCAATGCAAGTAAAGAGCTAACAGAGGCAGCAGTTATTGACGGTGCTAATGTATTTCAACAGATTAAAAATGTAGATTTACCTGCAATAAAATCAATTATTGTGATTCAATTTATATTACAGGCTGGTAATGCTATGAGTGTTGGTTTTGAAAAAGCATATGCATTGCAGACGGATATGAATATTGAGGCATCAGAAATTCTAGCAACCTATGTCTATAAGTTAGGGCTATTAAATGGAGACTACGGCTTTTCTACAGCGGTCGGATTGTTTAATTCAATAATCAATATTGTTTTATTAATTATTGTAAACAAAGTGGTAGCTAAAATAAATGATGGACAAGGTCTATAGGAGGTAAAATTATGAAGACAAGAACATTTAATCAGTTATCCTTCTCAGATAGGACATTATTGGGTATCGGTTATATTTTACTGGCGATTTTTGTTGGCATTATTATTGTTCCACTGGTATATGTGGTGGTGGCCTCATTTATGGATCCTACGGTATTGCAGAATGAAGGCATAAGTTTTGACTTTAGTACTTGGACACTCACAGCATATGAAAGAGTAATGACGAACAAAATGATTTGGGTTGGCTTTAGTAATTCAATTATTTATTCAATGTCTTATACATTTATTTCAGTACTTGTTACCATTATGGCAGCTTATCCAATGTCAAAAAAAGACTTTGTCGGAAAAGGATTCTTCAATATTATATTTATTATTACAATGTTTTTTGGTGGTGGTTTAATTCCGACGTATTTACTTATTAGCGATTTGCAATTAGTTAATACGCCTTGGGCAGTGATCTTGCCGGGAGCTTTCAGTGTTTGGAATATGATTCTGGCGAGGACCTATTTTCAGTCCATTCCAGAAGAATTACGAGAAGCTTCTAGTATGGACGGCGCCTCAGAGTTAGTCCATTTTGTTAATGTATTGTTACCGGTCTGTAAGCCAATTATAGCAGTTTTAGCACTATATCAGTTTGTGGGAATGTGGAATAGTTATTTTGACGCTATGATTTACCTAAATGATTCTAAAATGCAACCATTGCAATTAGTCCTTCGATCTATTCTGATTCAAAATACTCCAGAAACGGGTATGATATCAGATATACAAAGTACAGCGGAGCTGGCTAAATTAGCTGAATTGCTAAAATATTCAACGATTGTAGTGTCTAGTTTGCCTTTGCTAATTATGTATCCATTTTTCCAAAAGTATTTTGACAGTGGAATTATGATTGGGTCAGTAAAAGGTTAAAAAATAATATATATAAAAAGGAGAGAAAGCATGAAAAAGAGAATGAAAAAAGTAGTATTACTCTTATTAGTATCATTTATGATGTTGTCTACAGGAGCTTGTTCAAGTCAGGAGGATGCAACAACAGCAGCAGTAGGAAAGGACGCGGATGGAAATGTTGTAGAAATTGTATTTCCGCTGGAAGAAACAGCCACATTATCCTTTATAACAAATGCATCTGCAAACTCTACACAAAATCCTAATGAAAGAGCAATATTTCAAAGAATGGAAAAAGCAACTAATGTACATATTAACTGGACTTGCTTCGTAGAGGATCAGTTTAGTGACAAGAAAAATCTAGCATTAGCACAGGCAAAAAATCTTCCAGATGGATTATATAATGCAGGTATGAGTGACTATGATTTACTTCGATATGCAAAGCAAAATGTAATTATTTCCGTAGAAGATTTAATTGATAACTATATGCCAAACTTAAAAAAAATTCTTGAAGAGAATCCTGAGTATCGTTCTATGATAACAGCAACCGATGGACATATCTATTCATTTCCTTGGATTGAGCAGTTAGGTTCTGGTAAAGAAGCAATACAGACGATTGGAAATATGCCTTTTATTAACAAGACATGGTTAGAAGAACTTGGATTAAAAGTGCCAACAACAACAAAAGAATTAGAAGAAATACTAATTGCATTTAAAGATAACGATCCAGCAGGAAATGGAAATACGATTCCTATGTCCTTCATCATTAATGGAGGAAATGAAGATGTAAGTTTTTTAATGGGAGCTTTTGGAGAAGGATATGGTGATGTAGTAGATCATATTGCAGTATCAAATGATAAAAAAGTAATTTATACAGCGGCACAAGATGGATATAAAGAAGCAATTAACTGGCTGCATGAATTGCAAACAAAGGGAGTGATTGATCCGGAAGCATTTACACAAGATTGGTCTACCTTTGTAGCAAAAGGTAAAGCGGGACGATATGGATTGTTTTTTTCATGGGATAGCGCAAATATTGTGGCTAATATGAATGATTATATTCCACTGCCAGCATTAAAGGGGCCTACTGGTACAGTGAGTGTTCCAAGACAAAGCGGCAGTGCAACAAGTGGTTTTGACAGAGGAAGATGTGTATTGACAAGTAACTGTAAAAATCCAGCATTGGCAGCTGCATGGATTGATCAAATGTATACACCATTACAATCAATACAAAACAATTGGGGTACTTACGGAGAAGAAGATAAATTTAATATCTTTGAAATGACAGAGAGTGGAATGTTAAAGCATATGGACCTCGGAAGCGAATCACCGGTTGAAGTAAGACAGGCACAAAATGTAGGAGGGCCGTTGGCAATCCTTGATAGTTATTATGGAACCTATGTAACCTGTCCTGCTGATGCACAATATAGATTAGACTGGATTAAAGACATTTATACTAAAGATATGATTCACGAATACGTATATCCAAATGTATTTATGAGTCGGGAAGATACAGATATAGTTACACAATATACAACTGATTTAGATAAATATACAAATCAGAAAAAAGCAGAATGGATTCTAAATGGCGGTGTTAATGTGGAATGGGATGAGTATCTAGAAAAGCTGGAGGGCTATGGTTTATCAAAGTATCTTAAAGTAAAGCAAACATACTTAGATAATTATTTAGTAAAGTAAGTATAAAAAGGTGTTGTTGATGTCAATAGCACGTCTGAAAGGTTGAAAGCAATATGAATAAAAATGAATTACATAAAAGACCTTATGATGTTATTGCCTTGGGGGAATTATTAATTGATTTTACAATATACGGAAAAAGTATGCAAGGAAATTCCCTTTTTGAAGCAAATGCAGGAGGAGCACCCTGTAATGTACTGGCAATGCTCACAAAACTTGGAAGAAAAACCGCATTTATTGGAAAAGTAGGAAATGATATTTTTGGACATATGTTAAAAAAGAAGGTCTCAAATTTAGGAATTGATACACAGGTTCTTGTGATTGATGAGGAGATCCCTACTACATTAGCTTTTATACAAAATAAAGAGAATGGAGAAAGAGAGTTTTCTTTTTACCGAAAACCTGGAGCTGATATGATGCTTAAGGAAAATGAGATTGAGGAAGAAATTTTTACAAAGGCAAAGATATTTCATTTTGGTACGATATCCATGACGGATGAAGGGGTAAGAAAAGCTACTCAAAAAGCCATAAACGCAGCACTTAAAAATGAGTGCATCATTACATTTGATCCAAACTTAAGACTGAATTTGTGGTCAGATAAAGTTAAGGCAAAGGAGGCAATGCACTATGGGCTATCAAAATGTCATGTTCTAAAAATATCGGATAATGAGATTGAGTTCTTACTTGATACAAGTGACACAAAAGAAGGAATTAAAATGCTCCATAAGAAATATCCAGATATTAAGCTGATTTTGGCTACAATGGGTATTGATGGAAGCTATGCATATTATAAGGAACAGTTTGTATTCCAAAAAGCTTTTATTCAAAGTAACACAATTGATTGCACGGGAGCAGGTGACACTTTTAATGGAATTGCAATTCATTATATTTTGGAATATGGATTAGATAATTTAAACGAAAAAAAACTTAAAGAATTATTATGCCATGCTGGTGCAGGTGGAGCTATTATAACAACAAGACCGGGCGCGCTGTGTGCTATGCCAGATAAAAAAGAAATAAATATACTAATAAAAAAACAAATATAATTTGATTTAAAGTACGGAGGAAAGAGATAGTGGAAGTTAGTAAAGGAAAGCTAGAAATGGCAAGGGAATATGAACAGGTAAAGGGAAGGGAAATTCCACAGGAACAAAGGCCCTCTTTTCATCTTAGTGCTCCAGTAGGATGGATAAATGATCCCAATGGGTTTTCTGTTTATAAGGGAGAGTATCATTTGTTTTATCAATATAATCCCTATGAGCCGAGAAATGGATTAATGCATTGGGGGCACAGTAAATCCAAGGATTTAATAAAATGGGAGCAATTACAAACTGCATTAGCTCCTGATATGGAATATGATGCTCAAGGCTGTTTCTCTGGTAGTGCTTTGGAACATGAAGGAAAGCATGTGCTTATGTATACAGGAGTGCAGGAAAAAAAGAGAGAAGATGGTTCTATGGTTGTTTTTCAGACGCAATGCATAGCATTTGGTGATGGCAAAGATTATAAAAAACTAAAAAATAATCCAGTTATAACACATGAACAGCTTCCAAAGGGAAGTAGTATAACTGATTTTAGGGATCCTAAAATATGGAGGGAAAAAGAATGCTTTTATGCTGCAATAGGAAGTAGAAGTTCAGATGATAGTGGACAAATAGTATTGTTTCAATCTGAGGATTTGAAAGATTGGAACTATATTACCATCCTAGATAGCTGTCAAAATGAGTATGGAAAGATGTGGGAGTGTCCAGATTTCTTTGCCCTAGATGAAAAACAAGTACTTTTAATTTCGCCTCAAGACATGCTTGCGAAGGGACTAGAGTTTCATAATGGGAATGGAACGGTATACTTAATTGGTAAATATGAAAAGGATAGACACTCATTTACAAGGGAATATGTTGGTGCCATTGATTATGGCCTTGATTTTTATGCACCTCAGACATTGGAAACAGAAGATGGAAGAAGGATAATGATTGGGTGGATGCAATCATGGGAAAATCATTTGCTACCTCCTGATTTTTTGTGGTCAGGAATGATGAGTATTCCAAGAGAATTAAATATTTTAAATGGCAAATTAATTCAAAATCCAGTTAAGGAAATTGCAAAGTATTATAAACAAACAGTAACTTTTTGTGATTTAAAAGTCCGTGGTGAGATGAGTTTGGGGGGAGTTGCAGGGCGTTGTATTGATTTGACAGTAGAAATTACCGGAGGAGATTTTAAGATATTTACAATTGCTTTTGCAAAAAACAATGAATTTCAGACTATAATAGAGTATGAGCCAGAGGAAAACAAAGTAACTATAAACAGAGAATATTCAGGTATCAGAAAAGATATGATACATAAAAGAAGCATGTATGTAGCAGATAAAGAACATAAAATAAAGTTAAGACTTCTTTTAGATAAATTTTCAGTAGAAATATTTGTAAATGATGGGGAGCAAGCTATGTCAGCCCTTATCTATACACCTTTGGATGCAAAATGCATCTCATTCCATACCAAAGGAGAAGCAGACGTTAATATAGTAAAACATGATTTAGTTTAAATAAATCAAAACAAAGGGGTTGTCGCTTTAACAATTGAAAAATTGTGAAGCGGCAGCTTTTTTAGGAAACAAATGCCGCCCGTTTTACCATTTTGAATCTTATTATGTAGTTTGTTATATTACGAGCCATGGCAAGAAGCGTACTTTCTGCAAGAACATTTGTTGTGCCTTTGCTTAAGTATCTCCGAAACTGCATACCCTGTTTTTGATTTACTATGTCTGATATATTCCATTGTCAGCTCCTTTCAGTTTCGACAGACATAGGCGACTTTTTCTTTGTTATACTCCATGTTTTCTATCCTGCCGATATCATTTCGGTAGTTTCTGGTTTTTGATATTTCATAATTTGAAGGTTTGATAAATGCTGTTTGGCCATTGCCTTCAAGAAAAAAGTAATTTTCTTCACTTTCATAACCAGCATCGGCAACAATCTTACTATATTTGAACTTTAGATAATTTTCTGCATCCTTTAAAAATGGAATGAGCGTTGTTATCGGTTGGCTGTGGACCTATCGTAAGCCAGGTAACATACTCAGAGTCAACTCCGTGCTGCAGATTAAGTGCAGGTTTTAACTGTCCATTTCCCATTGCATCTTCCTTCATTCGCATAAATGTTGCATCATGATCCGTTTTGGAATAACTATTCCTTGCGCCGCATATGTGCGACAGCCCCTTAATTTTTTAAAGAAAAAGTTTATTGAACACATGCATTTTGACCGTCTCGATTATAATATGATATAATACAAACAGTGAGTGAACTTGTTTCATTTTTAGTTACGATAGAATAGTTACGATAGATAAGGCGAATAATAGGTTGAGAAATCGGGAGAGGGAACATTATGGAATCGGTAGTTGATATCATTATCACAGGTAAAAATTTTGTAATGAATAATATTTTTTATATCAATTTGGTATTATCCATTATTATTGTCTTTTTTCAACGTAAAGATCCCAAATCCGTATGGGCATGGTTATTAGTCATGTATTTTATTCCTATCGTTGGCTTTATATTATATATGTTAATCGGGCAAGATATGCACAAACGAAGAATGTTTCGAACGAAGGAAATAGCCGACGAACTAAACACTGTCATTCGAAAACAAGAAGAGAGAATTTATAAAAATGAATTTAAATCACAAGAAAGTGAAATTAGCGAGTTTTCAGATCTTATCCTTTATAATCTGGAAAGTGGAGACGCCGTATATACGGATGATAATGATATTGAGATTTATACAAATGGTGAAGAGAAATTTAAGGCTTTGATCAATGCGATTTATAAAGCAGAGAAATACATTCACATGCAATACTACATCATCAAAAGTGATGAAGTTTTTGACCGTATTATGGAGGCTTTGATAAAAAAAGCAAAAGAAGGAGTCGAAGTAAGAATCTTATACGATAGTATGGGGTGTCGTAACTTAAAAAGAAGTGATGTAAAAAAACTAAACGAAAATAACGTTATGACAGCAGAGTTTTTCCCTGCTTTTTTAAGGCGTCTTCATCTACGTATCAATTATCGTAATCACAGAAAAATTGTAGTTATTGATGGAAAGAGTGCATTTGTGGGAGGCTTTAATGTTGGAAAAGAATACATTGGAAAAGACAAGAAATTTGGCAATTGGAGAGATACGCATTTTAAAATAACAGGAAGTGCAGCGACAGCCTTGGGCGTTCGTTTTATTCTCGATTGGAACTATGCGGCTAAAGAAAACTTATTTCAGACCGATAAATATTTTGAGAATATGGAGCAGGAAGCAAAAGGAAGTAATGCAATCCAAGTAATTTCTAGTGGCCCCGATTCCAATAATCAAAACATTCGAAATAATTATGTAAGATTGATTAATAAAGCAAAAAATAATATTTATATTCAATCCCCTTATTTTATTCCTGATGATGTGGTGCTGGATGCATTAAAAATTGCTGCATTATCTGGTATTGATGTAAGGGTTATGATTCCATGTAAGCCAGATCATCCCTTTGTATATTGGGCAACGTATTCGTATATGAGCGATTTGCTAAGCGTAGGGGCTAAATGCTACACCTATGATGATGGCTTTCTACATGCAAAAGGGATGGTTATTGATCGAAAGGTTGCTTGTTATGGTACGGCAAATATGGATATTCGAAGCTTTAAACTTAATTTTGAAGTAAATGCGGTAATCTATAATCAAGAGACGGCTGCAAAACTTGAGAATATATTTATGGAAGATTTGAATCAATCTACACAGATTACTCCATATATCTATGCAAACAGACCGTTTGTGATACGTATTAAGGAACAGGTATCAAGGCTTTTATCACCACTTTTATAAAAGGGTAAAAGCGTATGGAGGAAGAAAATGTTACGAAAGAAACTAACAGCAATTGTACTAATTATTACTTTATTAAGTACAATGACTCAAGCCATTACAGTTAATGCTGCAACCAATGCCAAAGAGGTATTAAATGGTGCTACATTGAATCCCATTCCTACTAATTACGCTCCTCTTGATAAGTTGGTCCGTAAAGTTTTAAAAAAATATATGAAAGACGATATGAATACGTATGAAAAAGTAAAGGCTTGTTATGATTATCTCATTCATAATGTTTCTTATAGCAGTAATATTTTTCAGGCTAAAGCGTATCAAGAAATTATGAGTGCCTCATACTCCTCGTCTTGGGATAAGAAAGTAATCTATTATGCCTATTGTGCCCTTAAGAATAAAAAAGAATCCTGTTATGGGTATTCTTCTGCTTTTGTTGTGCTTACTAGAGCAATTGGCCTTGAGTCTTATGTGATGCAAGGAAAGACAGCACTGGCAAAGGGTGGATATGGGAATCATTGGTGGGTTAATATAAAAATAGATGGTAAATATTATGTATTTGACCCAAATGTCGACGAAAATATTGCGAAGGGAAACACCATATATTATTATCGGTTCTGTAAATTAGATGCAGAGGTACCAGATAAGTATATTTATACGAACCGAAAGGAAGACATAAACCAGTTTCATGAATTTCAAAAAGGAATTCCATTAAAATCGATTCAGTTTAATAAGTCAAAACTTACGTTATATACAGGTGAGAATCAAACACTTTCACTTAACTTAAAACCAAGTGATGCGACCGTTACTGCCAAAACGGTATGGAAAAGTTCAAATAAAAAAATTGCTACTGTATCAAAAAGTGGAATCATAACAGCTAAAAAACCTGGTACTGTTACGATAAGTGCAGTAGTTGGAGACAAAACAACAAAATGTAAGGTGACAGTAAAGAAACCGTTTATTAAATTAAATAAAACATCTATTACGTTAAAAAAAGTTGGTAATCAATCAAGACTAAAAACAAAAGTTTCGCCAAATCTTAAGGAAAGCACCATTAAATGGAAGTCCTCCAATCAAAAGGTAGTAAAGGTTACAGAAAATGGGGAGATAATAGCTCTGTCAAAGGGCACAGCGACCATAACTGCCTACATTGGAAAGGTTAAGGCGAAATGTAAGGTTATAGTAAAGAAGTAGACAAAAGAAAATGGGGGGATAAGTATGAGACTAGTTGCGACTGAGATGATTGATGAGTCAATGGTTTTAGCAAGGAATGTGTTTGCAGGAAAATGTCTAGTATTAAAAGCAGGAACAAGTCACATACCAAAGTATACAAATAGCTTAAAAAATATGGGAATCCATTATCTTTACGTAGAGGACGAACTTAGTAAAGATATTACAATACCAGATGCGATAACAGAAGAGAATCGAGTACGTTGTAAGGAAATCTTGATGAACACACTGGAGGACTTGCAAAAGGGGCAATCTCTCAAGCTTAATAAATTAGCAGATAATGTAGAAAATATTATCAGTGATATTATGAGTAATAGTGATTTGCAGCTTAGTCTCTCGGATTTGAGTGCGACGGATGAATATACATTTTCTCACTCTGTAAGCACTACTGTATATGCGCTTTTAATAGGATATGGATTAAAATATACAAGAAAAATGATGTCGGCATTGGCAATGGGAACGTTACTTCATGATATTGGTAAAATTGTATTAGATCCAGCAATTGTACACAAAGAAGATGCGCTAACGAACGAGGAGTTTGAATATGTAAAAAAGCACGTAGAATGTGGCTACGAACTTCTAAAGGATGCGCCTAATATCCCTACGATAGCAAAGGAAATCACATTAAATCATCATGAAAAGTTAGATGGAAGTGGCTATCCAAGAGGCTTAAAGGGAGACGAGCTAAATGAATTTGCAAGAATTAGTGCCATTGCAGATGTCTATGATGCCTTGACCTCAGATCGATGTTATCGTAAGAAGTGGCCTACGTATAAGGCGGTTGATTTCTTGATTGAAAATAGCGGAATAAAATTCGATCCTGATTTGGTACGTATCTTCATCCAAAGAATTGCGGTATACCCCAATGGTTCTATGGTGCGTTTATCGGATGGGAAAATTGCGCTTGTAAAAGATCAAAATAAATACACGCCACTTAGACCGATTGTTAGAGTGATTGCAGATGAAAATGGAAACAGAATATCTCCTTTTGTGATAAACTTAATGGAAGTGTTATCACTTACGGTAATCGAATCAGAAGTTGAAATTTCCAAAAGTATTATAAATCAGAAAAGAAATTATACGATGGAAGAAGAATCATTTTTATAAAGAAAAGTGATTTTCCTGTGAACTTGTCTATTTTACTTTCATTTTTTAAAAAAATGTGGTATAAACAAATAGGCGTATAAAATGCACAGAAGGGAAAGAATCATGAAAAAAAATATTAAATTAGCAGCTGTATTAATTACAACAGCAATATTAGCCGCAGGATGTGCGAAGAATTCTGAATCAGCGAAAGATACAACGAAAGACACAACAAAAGAAAGTACTACAGCTACAGCTTCAGATGTAGATTATAGCAAGTATGTAACACTTGGTACTTATAAAGGAATCGAAGTAACAAAACAATCTGTAGAAGTAACAGAAGAAGAAATAGAAGCACAAATTCAGTCGACACTTACGAATAGTTCTGTAAATGAAGAGATTACAGATAGAGATACAGTTGCAGAAGGTGATGTAGCTAACATCGACTATGAAGGTCTTTTGGATGGTGTCGCTTTTGATGGCGGTACTGGACAAGGATATAATTTGACCATTGGTTCAGGCCAATTTATTCCTGGTTTTGAAGAACAATTAGTTGGCGCAAAAGTAGGGGAAAAGATTAGTATTAATGTAACATTTCCTGAAGCATATACAGAAGAATTAGCAGGGAAAGACGTTGTATTTAACGTAACCATTAATTCAATCAGCAAAGAAGTTGTTCCAGAGCTTACAGATGAATTTGTTCAAGGAATTTCAGATGCCAAGACAGTTGATGAATACAGACAAGTGGTAAAAGAAGACTTGATTAAATCAAAAGAAGATGCAGCAGAAGCAACTAAGCAAAGTGATATTTGGACAGCAGTAAAAGAAAATTGTGAGATTAAAGAATACCCTAAGGAATTAATCGATAAATACAGTGAACAGATTACGACCATGTATTCTGCTTATGCTGAGCAAGCTGGCGTGGAAATGGATGAATTCATGACCACTTATTTTGGCATGAGTTTGGAAGACTATGCAAAACAGGTTGCTGGAGAAGAAATGATCTTTAAGTTGATTGTTAAAGATGCTGGTTTGACAGTCTCTGATGATGTGTTTAAGACAAAAGCAGATGAGTTAGCATCTACTTATGGTTATGAATCATCAGATGCATTGATTGAAACATATGGAGAAGATGAGCTAAAGGATAGTATTCTTTGGGAAGTTATGATGGATTATTTAAGTGAAAATGCAAAAGAAGCTTAAGTTATAAGAAAGAGATTGTTTGATAAGGATTATTAAGATCAGGTATACAATTTGGATAAATTGTATACCTGATTTTTATAATTAGAAATGCAAACGTGGCTTCTTTTTACATAATAAGAACAGGAATAATTAAATTTTCATTCGCATACATTGTAAAAATAATACATGTGTGGGAAGTTAAATGAAGGGATATATTGAAGAGAGAGCAGTAGATATTGCGAATTACATTATTAGCAACAATGCAACCGTTAGACAAACCGCAAAGCAGTTTAGTATTAGTAAATCTACCGTACATAAAGATGTTACCGAAAGATTAGTCAATATTAATCCTGCTTTGGCAAAACAAGCAAGAAAGGTTCTTGATGTCAATAAGTCAGAGCGCCATATTAGAGGTGGATTGGCTACTAAAGAAAAATACTTACACCAAAGTTTTCACAAAAGCTATTAATTGGTAAAAGCACAAAAGAGGTAAATATTTTATAAAATTCCAAATCAATATTCTACTTTTTAAATTATGTGGTATGATAAATATGTAGGTACTTATAAAAGTAGCAAAGTACGAAAGGGAAAGAATATGAATCAGGTTAGAATTGCCATTATTGGTATTGGGGGAATGGGGAAAAAATATGCCAAGATTATTGATCGCGGCATAATAAGAGGAATGACACTTGCAGCAGTTACATGTAGAAGCGAGGAAAATGCCGTCTGGGCAAAAGAAAATTTAAACAATCAGACAAAAGTATATCAAGATACCAATCAGTTATTTGAAGAATCAGATCAATTTGATGCGGTATTAATTGTAACGCCACATAAAACACACCCTGAATTTGCAATTCGAGCATTTGAACATAAAAAGCATGTATTTTGCGATAAGCCTGCCAGTATTTCAATTGATCAGGCAGAACGTATGAACCATGCAGCCAAGGTTTCTAACATGAAATATGCGATGATGTTTCATCAAAGACTTTATAAAAAGTATGAAAGGGTTAAGGAACTAATTGAAAGTAAGGAGTTAGGAGATATCAAAAGAGTCTTGCTTGAGAATACGAAATATTACCGAACTTCATACTATCACAAATCCAGTAACTGGAGGAGCAGCTGGAATCATGAAGGCGGAGGTGTCTTAATAAATCAGGGACAGCATATGCTTGATATCTGGCAATGGCTCTTTGGTATGCCAAAATCCTTGTGCGCCAAAATCTGCTATGGGAAATATAATGATTTTTTAGTAGATGATGAGGCAACTATTTATATGCAATATGAGAATCAAATGTCTGCCGTATTCTTTATTACAACTGGCGAAGCGGCAAGTGAAGAACGATTAGAAATAATTGGAACAAAGGGAAAGCTTTTACTCATAGATAATCATCTAAAGATATGGAGATACGAAACAGACTCAGAAGAATATGCAAAAACAGCTAAGGCATTTAGTACGGAAGAATTAAAAATAGATATTAAAGAAGAAGAGTTTGAGGTGCAAGTGGATCCGTATGAGGAAATGCTTCAAAACTTTGCGGATGTAATCCTAAAAGGAGAAAGCTTAATAGCTCCAGGAGTAGAGGGCAGTAATGCACTGGCTCTTGCGAATGCGGCTTATTTATCCTCTTGGAAGCAAGAAACTGTATCATTACCGATACAAGCCAAACTTTATGAAGAACAATTAAAACAAAAGATGGAAGAAGAAAGTAAGAAATTCCATTAAGCAAGCGAAAAGACAAAAGAGGGAACAAGGATGTTTTCTAGAAAAGACTTGGTGAGGCTAATAGTCCCACTTATTATAGAGCAATTCTTAGCAGTAACGGTAGGTATGGTTGGTACCATAATGGTATCTGGTGCAGGAGAAAGTGCGGTTTCTGGTGTATCACTAGTAGATAGTATTAATGTTTTGTTGATTACTGTATTTGCATCGCTTGCTACAGGTGGAGCTGTGGTAGTTGCACAATTTATTGGACAAAAGAACAAAGAAAGGGCCTGCGAGGCGGCGGATCAGCTGCTTTTATCAGCAGGAATTATTTCAATTATTATTATGGCATTTGCATTACTTGGTAATCGTGTAATTTTACGCTTGGTATTTGGTAATGTAGATCAATCAATTATGGATAATGCTGTAGCTTATTTTATGATTACAGCATTATCCTATCCATTTTTAGCGATATATAATTCTAGTGCAGCGCTTTTTCGAGCGATGGGAAATTCAAAGATTTCCATGTATGTATCCTTGGTTATGAATGTCGTTAACGTAGTTAGTAATGCTATATTGATTTATGGATTTTCTATGGGGGCAGCGGGAGTTGCTTGTTCTGCTACCTTGGCGCGTTTTGTTGCGGCAGTCATTATGTATCGATTGCTTCGCAATCAAAAAAATCCAGTTCATTTTTCAAAAAGATTTGTATTTCGTTTTAATCGTGAATTAATTCGAAGAATTCTTGCGATTGGTATCCCAAACAGCTTGGAAAATGGAATGTTTCAGGTGGGAAAGATTCTGGTATTAAGCTTAACGACTAGCTTTGGTGCAGTTGCTATTGCAGCAAATGCAGTGTCTAATAATGTTGCGGCCTTTGCATCTTTGCCAGGCTCTGCGATGGGACTAGCTTTAATCACTGTAGTGGGACAATGTGTGGGAGCAAATGATAAAAAACAAGCACGTAAATACACCAAACAGCTTTTACTAGCTTCTTATCTTATTATGGGGGGATTTAATCTCTTGATTCTAGCTGCCTGCCCAATCATTGTGTCTTGGTTTCAATTATCAGCAGAAACGGCAAAGGTTACGAGCTGGTTGATTACGTATCATAGCATTTGTTGTATGATTATCTGGCCTGCCTCTTTTACGTTACCAAATGCGTTAAGGGCAGCAAATGATGTGAAGTTTACCATGGTAATCGCAATCTTTTCTATGTGGACTTGGCGTATTGCATTTAGTTATGTACTAGGGCAATACTTTGGATTCGGTGTTAAGGGAATCTGGATTGCTATGACAGTGGATTGGCTATTTCGAGCCACTTGTTTTGTGATGCGTTTTATTAATGGAAAACATTTGAAGCAGATGAATACAGAACCAGCAATTCCAGCATAATCATGCCTAAGATTTATTAATTATTATGCATTTTATGGCTTGTCAATAAGACTTGCTTATCATATAATGATAGGAACTGGTTTTACAACCAAATGAGAAATACTGTAAAGACGGCAATGAAGCCTCATCAGCTTCATTGCTACGAATAATAAGTAGGAGGAAGCACTTGTGGAAAGAGAAATGGTATTAGTACTAGACTTTGGTGGTCAGTATAATCAACTCATAGCAAGACGTGTAAGAGAATGTAACGTATATTGTGAAGTTCATTCTTACAATATTAGTTTAGACAAAATTAAAGAAATGAATCCAAAGGGAATTATCTTTACTGGAGGACCCAATAGTGTATATGGTGAGGATTCACCAAGATATGAAAAGGCAATCTTTGATCTTGGTATCCCAATTCTTGGAATCTGCTATGGTTCACAGCTTATGGCATTCGCACTTGGTGGAAGCGTAAAAACGGCTCCAGTGAGCGAATATGGTAAAACAGAAGTAAGTATCGATAAGAGTTCCCTTTTATTTGGAGACGTGGCAGAAAAGACAATTTGCTGGATGAGCCATACCGATTATATTGAAAAAGAACCAGAAGGATTTACGGTTACCGCTACTACACCAGTGTGTCCTGTAGCAGCAATGGAGCTTCCAGAAAAGAAGCTTTATGCAACCCAGTTTCACCCAGAGGTTATGCACACCAAAGAAGGTATCAAAATGCTTCACAACTTCCTTTTTAAAGTATGTGAATGTGCAGGCGATTGGAAGATGGATTCCTTCGTTGACAATGCAATTGAAGCCATTCGTGCTAAAGTTGGAGACGGAAAAGTATTATGTGCGTTATCTGGTGGTGTGGATTCTTCTGTTGCAGCAGTTATGCTTGCGAAAGCAGTTGGAAAACAACTTACCTGCGTATTCGTAGATCATGGTCTTTTAAGAAAGAATGAAGGGGATGAAGTAGAGGCTGTATTTGGACCAGAAGGCCCATATGACCTTAACTTTATTCGTGTAAACGCACAAGAGCGTTTCTATCAGAAGTTAGAGGGCGTAAAAGATCCTGAGACAAAGAGAAAGATCATTGGTGAAGAATTCATTCGTGTCTTTGAAGAAGAAGCAAAGAAGATTGGAACCGTGGACTTCTTAGTACAAGGAACCATTTACCCTGACGTAATTGAAAGTGGATTAGGAAAGTCAGCTGTCATTAAGAGCCACCATAATGTTGGAGGACTTCCTGACTATGTTGACTTTAAGGAAATCATTGAACCTCTTAGAGATTTGTTCAAGGATGAAGTTCGTAAGGCTGGCTTAGAGCTTGATATTCCAGAATACCTCGTATATAGACAACCATTCCCAGGTCCAGGCCTTGGAATTCGTATCATCGGTGCGATTACACCTGAAAAGGTTAAGATGGTACAAGAAGCAGATGCCATTTATCGCGAAGAGATTGCAAAAGCTGGCGTAGACAAGGGTCTTGGGCAGTACTTTGCAGCTTTAACAAATATGAGAAGCGTTGGTGTTATGGGGGATGAAAGAACCTATGATTATGCCATAGCGCTAAGAGCAGTAACTACATCTGATTTCATGACTGCGGAGAGTGCTGAACTTCCTTGGGAGGTGCTTGGTAAGGTTACGAGTAGGATTGTGAATGAGGTGAAGGGGGTTAACCGTGTGTTGTATGATTGTACGGGGAAGCCGCCTAGTACGATTGAGTTTGAGTGACATGAAGAAACGCTACAACCCAGTAAAATCAAGGGCTGTAGCGTTATTTTTTTAGGCGTGATTCTAGTTTGATTCTAAAAATAAAGTAAATCAATAGGATCAGGTTCATAAGTGTCAGGCTCTATTATAGTCTTAAAAGATGTTCGGTTTGAATTTTTAAAAAATTTTTTTGAAATAAATTGATGAGCTAAGTTTTGGATCTTTTCAATCATTTCTGAATATTTTGAATTATTTATAGGTATAATATTGCTTTCAAGCTTTTGATGAAAATTAATAATTAACTCGATATCCAAACTTGAAATTTGATACATATTACAATAATGGACAAGTAAAGCAAATGGATTGTCAAATACTGTATTTTGTAGTTTATTACATAATGAGGTTATAAGATCGTTTTTCTTTTGATTTGGGAGCGTTAGATTATAATCTACCTTGAGAATAGTATCTATTTTCTTCGCAAGTATAGTTTCACCATTACTAAGTTTATTTCTATTGCATGTATAGTCATTTTTTGCAAGTGACATCAAGAGGTTGAAAAAATAATAAAATGACTCTTGATATAAGCTTAATGAAAAATAGAACGTACCAAGATGAAAATAATGAATATAAAGTGAAATATGTTTTGCTTGATGTAAATAATCAGTTTCTATTGGGGATAGAATCGAATGACCTTTAACTTTTTCCTTTTTTATTTCTGTATAACTAATATTATTAGAAATACCATATGGAATCTTGGTTAAAAATGTTAATAGTTTATTTGTTCTGCTAAATATATTGAATACTTTTTCAAATGATAATATTTTTTCTGAATAGTAATATACAATAAAAGCATCTGAAGTAGCCATATCTTCTATATTTAGTCTGTTGAGTTTTAGTATACAGTTATTAATTTTGAAGGATTCGTTTCTTTTGTAATCTAACTTATAAACCAAATTATTAGAATAATCGAGAATATCTGGATTTATATCTAATTCTGTACTATATTCAAAAATCATAAGTTTTACTCCTACAGTATTTTTTGTGATGATGGAATTGATATGTTTTTTGTATTAAAAAAGTATTGTGAAATTATGGTTCTTGATAATGATGAAATTAATATATATTCAGGTGAAATTGAATGTATATCTATAATAGAACCATGAGCATATTTGTTTCTTAAACGGATTGCCTTTTCAAGAAGTTCTGCATCAATATTAACTTTATACAAATTACAAAGATGAGATATGGATGCATTGGCACTTGAAAAAAATTGTGGTAAAACACAAGAAACAGCTGTGAAAACTAATTTATTGTTATTTACAAGAATGGTACTAGCTTTATATTCTGAAATAATTATATCATTTAGAACTTTATACATTTTAGTATCAGAAAAGTTTGAATCATAATTAGTAATTTCTTTTGTTTTGGCTAGTGATTCGATTATTTTGAAAAAATTAAAATACGCTTCACAAATTGAGTCATCAAAATAGTTTAGTCTAGTTGCACTACCATAAAGAGCAAGCGAGCTTGAAAAAAGCGGAGTGAAATTAGATAGCCTTTGTTCAATATTAGCTATTTTTCGGATACTTTTATAATTACTACAGACGGGTATTTCAAGTATATGAGATAAGGGAGGTAACTTGGTGGGAACTTTAAAAGGAATATTTGTTAGATAAATTAACAAATATACGGAATTTCTTATTGTATGTAATGAATCGATACTTTGCTCTTGATCTGTGTATAAATATGTCAATTCTAGAAAGTCAGAAATATGAAAGTCATAATCAGTATTTTTTTTAAGCGTATAATAACATTTTCCTAATTTAAAGGTAGTGTTATTTTTATATTTGATATGAAAAGAAAACTCTTCTAAAGAGTCTATGGCATCACCAATTTCAATATTTAGTTTGTAACATTTATTTGTCATCTTATACCCCCTCATCTAAAAAACTATATAAGTTTATTTGATATATTTTTATTATGCCCTTTCTTCACCACCAAATTACTGTCCACCAAGCTCTGCTTGATCCGTTCACACATTTCCATCAACTCAGCTATTTCAGCATTATATTCTTCATCACTTCCAAATTCATGCCTAGAATCAACAGTTTTTTGCAAAGCAGCCTTCGCTTGTGCCCATTTTGCTAATCTTTCATTTATCTGTGGATGATTGAAACGCAAGGTCAAGGTTTTTGGATCAATTACACCCTTAGAATTTTTCTTTCCCTGAAATTCTAAATCTACCTGCTCGTCCATTTTAAAGATGAGAGAGAGCACATCTGAAACTGTTTCTATATCAAAATCCATAAACAAATTAATACTTACGCCAAGTGCATTGGCAATTTTAAGAAGCTGGTCGGGTTTTGGATTTCTGTCACCGGCTTCATATTTTCTTATGGTCACTTCATTCATGTCAGCAAGTTCGCCAAGTGTTTTCTGTGAAATACCTCGGAGAGTTCGGTAAGCTCTTATTTTTTCACCAACGGTCATATCAGCACCTCTTTCATATACTTTTGTATCTGACAGATACATTTGTATTGTAACACATATAAAACAGATAAGAAAGAAAAATTTTTATTTGTGATTCTAAAAAGAGTTGACAAGATACATATGTATCTGTATAATAAAAAAACATAAAGAGATACAAAAGTATCTATAACACATAACAAAGGAGGTAGACGAAATGAAGAACACAAACCAGATGTATTTATCGGCACAAGAAGTGGCAAATATACTTGGAATGTCAAAGTCTTATGCTTACACAGTCATTAAAAAAATGAACGAAGAGCTTGAGAAGAGGGATTGTATTACAATTCCAGGCAAGATTCCGACCAAGTATTTTGAAGAGAAGTTTTTTGGAGTTCAGGTTATTCAGTAGAAGGGAGAGAATTATATGAATTTAACTAAGGACAAGAAATTAGGAACATGGCTGGTTCAATTTTACTATACGGACTGGCAAGGCAAGAAAAAGAAAAAGCTTAAAAGAGGTTTCCGTACAAAAGCGGAAGCCTCCCAATGGGCAATGGATTTCTTGCAACAGCAACAAAGTGACCTCGATATGGTATTTGAGAAGTTTGTGGAGCTTTATTATGAGGATATTGAGAATCGTCTAAAAGAGACTACTATGAGGACGAAAAAATATATTATCGACCTCAAGATTTTGCCATATTTCAAAGACAAACGGATAAATGATATCAAGGCTGCTGACATTCGAAAGTGGCAGAATAAATTATTGCATGAAGGTTATACACCGACTTATCTAAAGACCATAAATAATCAGTTGGCAGCAATATTCAATTATGCAGAGCGATATTATGACCTGAAAAATAATCCGTGCAAGAAAGCAGGTACCATTGGAAAGAGCAAGGCAGATGAAATGCTTTACTGGACAAAGGACGAGTATCTGCAATTCCTTGAAGGCGTAAAGGATAAGGAAATGTCTTACATGGCATTTCAGATTTTATACTGGACGGGGATGAGAATTGGAGAACTGCTGGCACTGACTTTTAACGATATTGATTTTGAAGAACGTAAAATCAGTATTACAAAGACTTATACCAGAATCAATGGAGAAGATAAAGTAACCACTCCAAAAACACCAAAGAGTAATCGAAAGGTAAATATTCCTAAGTTTTTGGTAGAGGATTTAAAGGATTATACCAGTAAGTTATACGGAATCATGGCAAATGAAAGAATCTTCCATTGTACCAGCAGTTATCTTACGAGTGAAATGAAACGTGGCGTAAATAAGACTGGCGTGAAGAAAATAAGGCTTCATGATTTAAGGCACTCGCACGCAAGTTTACTTGTTGAGATGGGCGTGACACCGCTTGAAATGGCGGAACGTTTGGGACATGAAAAGATTGAAACAACATTAAATACTTACTCGCATTTATATCCAAATAAGCAGGCACAATTGGCTGACCGATTGGATGGAGAATTTGACAGAGAGGAGGAAGAAGAGCTATGAGTGGAGTACACAAGAATCCGACGCTCAGCTTTCGTATTTCTGAACGAGAACGGGAAGAAATCGAAGCTAAGATTGTAGTTAGCGGTCTTAACAAAAAAGATTATTTTGTCCGTTCCTGTATTTACAATCATATATGTGTGGTGGGGAAAAAGGAGCTGATTTACAAATTAGTTCGGGAGCTTCGGATGATGATGGATACGCTTCAAGAGGTCACAAAGCAGTTTGAACAGTCAGAAGTATTTTTATCCAAGGATGGACTGGAAGATATGAGAATAGAGTATCTGAATCTTTTAAAAGCAATGATTTGGATGTTAGATGGCGCCAAATATTTATGGCAGGACAATAAAGAAAATGCCCCTACCAAAGAGTAAGGACATTTAGGAACAAAAGCAAAGCCTTTGTTTCATGTATCTCGCAAATACAAGTATAGCAAAGGCTTTCGCTTGAAACAATCACAATTTTTCAAGGAGGCGAACATGGAAGAAATCAAACAAACGAAATCTTCGTATCATTTAATTAATATGGCAGATGTGATTCCCAAAAAAGTGGAATGGCTCTGGAATCCATATATTCCATTAGGGAAACTAACAATCGTACAAGGTGATCCAGGAGAAGGAAAAACAACCTTTGTATTGCAACTAGCAGCACTTTTATCGAGAGGTGAAATGCTCCCTTGTGATGACAAGGAGCGTGAACCAATTAATATTATATATCAGACAGCGGAAGATGGTCTGGAGGATACCATAAAACCAAGATTATTAGAAGCAGGCGCAGATTGTAGCAAAATTATGGTCATTGATGAAAGTCAGCAGGAGTTATCCATGACGGATGAACGCCTGGTCATGGCAATAGAAGAAACTGGGGCAAAGTTGGTTATTCTTGACCCAATTCAAGCATATTTAGGAGCAGAGGTGGATATGCACAGAGCAAACGAGATACGTCCAGTCTTAAAACGACTTGGAAGTATAGCTGAGAAGTATAAATGTGCCATTATTCTTATCGGTCATATGAATATAACCAGTGGGAGTAAATCCACTTATAGAGGACTAGGTTCCATTGATTTTCAGGCAACAGCAAGAAGTGTACTTGTGGTAGGACGGATAAAAGAAGATCCCACACTTCGTGTCATAGCCCATGATAAAAGCAGCCTTGCAGCTGAAGGAACATCAATAGCATTTCGATTGGATGCAGACGCAGGATTTACTTGGGAAGGTCGTTATGATATCAGCGTGGAAGAATTATTATCTGGTGATAGCAGAGGACAAAAGACCAAGGATGCAAAAGCTTTTTTAACAGATATTTTATCAGATGGGCAAAAAAGCAGTAAGGAAATTGAAGAACTTGCTAAAGATAAGGGAATCAAGAAAAAGACACTGTTCAATGCCAAACGAGACATGAATATTGATTCTGTCAAAATTGGAAATCAGTGGTTCTGGATGTTGTAGGGGGAAGATGGCAAGATGGCTGTCTTTATAAGAAGAGGAAATCTTGCCGCCTTCCAATATTATTTGGAAAATACAACTATAAATGAAGATTAAGAATGGGAAGGAAGTAGCATTATGGAAGAAAAATCATTATTTGAAGAATTAGGAGTACAGTATCAGGAAAAGGATGGAATTCATTATCCTCTTTTATCCGTAAGTTCAGAAGAATGTCAGCTTGCAAATGTGGGGAAATACGGAAGAATGTGGATTGGGTTTTTAAAAGAAGCTTATGCTGAAAGGTATCGTAGTCTTGTGAGATTTGGAAAACTTTACGATAAGGCTTCTGAAATAAATGAAGAAGCATATGAGCTGCTAGAGAATATTGAAACTGTTTGGTTAGAAAAGAATAAGCCAAAAGATCCAAATTCATTTATGGAACAATTGCATTTACGAAATCAGGCAAGGATGATGGCGGAAGAAATTGTATTGAGGGAAGTGGTAAGGAAGTTTCACTAATTTAAAAAATCGGTGGCTTCACATTGTGGAGCCAAAATTCTGCGTTGGCTACAGAAAGTACGGCCAAGTACGAATAATGGCTATAGAAAGTGCTGCCAATAGGTAAAAACATAAAATATCAGGGTTATGAAATATTTGATGTGGCTACACAAACTATAGCCATTTCTGGAGAGTGGCTATAAAAAGTAAAGCCGATTTTATTTTTGGCTATAAAAAGTGTAGTCACATCATATATATTAGGGGTTTCAGGGGTATTTACCACCTGACAAGTCGCAATAGGACGGAGGCGTCGTTGTTGCGTAACTTGCCGTGCTCATCCGAAATATATTAGGTTCATTGCGTTAAGGAATTGTTCAAGCAGGAGCTTTGAAGTGGAGAAATAATTTCTCTTTTATTCGTTAGTGGAAGTGCAACTTCTAGTGCAAATGCTTGTGCAAAGTCGAGGGAGTCCATTGCTAGATACGCATCAGAGACGTCTCAGGTCTCTAACGCATCTAGTTAGGGGAAAATCCCCTAAAACCCTTGAAATATTAAAGTGAGTGCATTTTTTACTATCACTTTTGAATTGTGAGTGCACAAAATGCTATCACAGACAAAATATGAGTGCATAAAATGCTATCACTTTTTTGAAGGAATTATGATGGCCCGGATAAGATAGTTGAAGTGAGTGCACTTTTTACTATCACTTTTGGATTGTGAGTGCACTTTTTACTATCACTTTTGGATTGTGAGTGCACAAAATACTATCACAGGTCGATTTTGATGGCATTTTATGCTATCACATATTTTTGCAAATTATTTGGAAAAGTAGTAGTATTACAGAAACTTGTACGGTATAATATTGTACAAGTGATAAAACAATGAAGTTTAATCATGCAAGTGCAAATATTAGCACCCAGAAAGGTAAATATGAGCAAAAAAGGTTATGTTCCACCATATACAATAACAGATAAGACAGTAAATTTAATTTCTGCTATTACTGAAATAATAACCAAAATCACGATAAATGATAATATGAGTAATAACCCAAGACTTAGACGTGATAATCGTATTCGTACGATTCATGCGTCGTTAGCAATTGAAAATAATTCCTTATCCTTGGATCAGGTAACGGATATTATCAATGGGAAAAGAATTCTTGGGGCACCGGACGAAATATGCGAGGTTAAGAATGCTTTTGAAGCATACAATAAGCTGTTGGAAATGAATCCATATTCTGTTAAGGACATGCTGCTAGCACATAAAGTGTTGATGAATGAGTTGACGAAAGAAGCAGGAACTTTTCGAAGTGGTGGCGTAGGAGTATTTGCAGGAGAACAGTTGGTTCATATGGCTTCGCCAGCAAATCAAGTTCCACATCTGATGAAAGAATTGGTAGATTGGGCAAAAAAAGCAGAAGTTCATCCATTGATAAAAAGTTGTGTATTTCATTATGAATTTGAATTCATTCATCCATTTGCTGATGGTAATGGTAGAATGGGACGAATGTGGCAGACGTTGTTGCTGTATAAATGGAAATCGCTGTTTGGCTGGCTTCCAATAGAAACATTGATAAGGGAGCGGCAAGATGAATATTACAAAGTGCTTGGCGAATGTGATCATAGTGCTGATTCTGGTAAATTCATAGAGTTTCTACTAAAAACCATTTATGATGCATTATGTGAAATCACAGATACCGAACAAGTAGGAGAACAAGTGACCGAACAAGTTGAAAGGCTTTTAGAGGTTATTGATGATAAAGAATATTCAACGAAAGAACTTATGGAATTATTAGGGTTAAAGCATAGACCGACGTTTAGAGATAATTATTTGTTGCCAGCTTTGGAACTAGGCTTGATTGAGATGACGGTGCCTGATAAGCCTAATAGTAGTAAGCAGAAATATAAAAAAGTGGAACATGTTTAGGCGTAAATTGTAGATATTTTTTGAATATAAAAGAAAATAAAGAGTTAAATGAAAAGTATATATGTGTACTTAGGTTTATTACTAAGAAATTAAAACAATAAAATACAAAAGTTAAAGGAGAAGAATAATGCAGTTTTTATCAAAAGAGAGTCTGGAATGTATATTGCCAAACTACAAGAACTTATTTTTTACAATTGGTAATATTAGGGAAGAAGCTAAAAAAAATAGTATTTCACAAGAGGCATATGAACATTTTCCTTACAGTAACGTTATAAGCATATTAGGTGAACGTGGTAGTGGAAAGACAACTGTTTTTTCATCACTAAGAGAAATATTAAGAAACAGTAGTAATGGAGTTGAAGAATTTACAAAAGATGTAGAATTACAGAAGTTTATCTATGAAAAAGATCTTCACTTAAAAATTATTGTTCCAGAAATGATTGAAGAAGGCACGGATTTATTGGGCATCATATTACTAAATATATATGATATTTTAAAGAAAAGAAAAGATGAAATTGATTTGTTCTATAAAAAGAGTGAAGAAAAATCTAGACAAAGAGGATACGAATCTTGTATTTTTACAGACAAAAATGAAATCGATGAATTATGGGATAAAGTATTTTCAACATATTTAATGAGAAAAGAAGGATTTTCGGAGATAGCAAAAGAAAATTATTCTACAATGAGTGAATATGCAAATGAAAGACAAAAAAGTTTGTTATCAGAAATTGAATTAAACCAAGGAATTCACAAGCTTTTTTCTAAACTATCTGAAGTATTTAGCAATGAAAATGAAAAAAGCTTGATATATATTTATATCGATGATGCAGATATTAATCAGGAACGTTGTGCAGAAGTGATTAATACTATTTTGAGGTATTTAAAACACCAAAGTGTAGTGATTTTGATTTCTGGAGATATAAAAAAACTTGAAAAAGAGATGCTTTTTTTTGAATTGAAAAATGAATCTATGTCAAAAACGAATTTTGAAAGAGTATTTGATTCATTAGAGAAGAATAAGGAGGAGTATGTATATGAACTATTAAAAAAAGTTTTACCGTACTCCAATAGATTTTATTTGGAAAATTTAAGTAATGAACAAAAAAGGAAATTGAAATATCCTAAAAAAGATGATGGAAATACGTTTGATGATATTTTAAAAAAAGCATTTTTCTCTGGGAGAGAAGACGAGTACTCGCTTCAAATGATAGATTCTGTATTTGGAATTTTTGATTATAAGCCGAGGGGAATTATAAGTATTTGGGATTTTATAGAGAAAAGCTTTTCGAATCAGAGTGAAAGAAAAGTACATATATACAATGCTCTTGTAAGTAATATTATCAATACGAATGAATTACTGAAAGAACAAGAAGAAACAATTATAAATTGTATAGTATTTAGAAATGTATTGGGAAAAGTTGCGCTTGAAGTTAAATATGAGCTTTTTATTAATTACATCACTAGTAAACTAAATGTATATTTTTCGCAAAATGTAAACGAAGAAATAGAAGATAAAATGAGATTGCAAAAAGCTTTAATTGAAATTGTACATTTATTTTATTTTTGCGAGCAGATTGTTGGAGGAAGAGAAAATTTATCCGGTAACTATTACAGCGATATGCTGAACAATATTATTGGAGTAAGCCAGGAAAAGAGAGTTTATTTTAATACAATGAATGCTACTAATGTAATTGCATTCTATAGTCAATTAGTAAACGTATTGGAAATTAGACAGCAAGAAGAAATATTTAATAATAGTACATATTTTGAATCTTATAAACAAGTGATAGATAGATTAACAAAAAGAAGGAAAATTAATCTGCGCGGGGACTATGAATGGTATATAAATTTTAATAATACTAAAAATAATTATAATAATGGATATGGAAAGTGTATTGAACAAATTATTAATTTGACAACGGGATTAGAATTTGACCAGCAATTATTAAATGTTGAAAGAACAATTCAAGAGTTAAATAGTAATTACAATGAAGGACCTAACAGAAATACATTTATAAACAGAGATGATAATAAAATAGAAGAGGCATTAAAGGAAATTAGGAATGCTTTACTTGCGAAAAGAGTTTGGGAAAGCAGTAAAGAATCCTTTATGGTAAGTACTGACCAGTTTGAAGATTTTAATGAAAAGAAAATGTGGGGAGAAGTTGATAATCAACAGTTTGTTATGACTAGTATACTTTCAAGGGAAATCCTAGATGATTTGAAATATTATGTAAGTATTTCGGAGTATACTTTTTTGGCAAATTTCAGATATGATCTTCAGGGAAAATCATCAAAAGATATGATTAAAATGTTGATTACACTTAAAAAATATGCTATGGAAAAATCTCGAAAATACTATTACTATGATAAAGCAACATGTACTAATATTAAAAATAGAGTTAGTAATAATGCTATAAAATTTAGTGTTCAGAGTAATCTCCGAAATTATATTGAAAGTATTATAGAGAATCTTGAACATAAAAGTAATAATTTATCTGAACTACTTGAAATAATTAAAAAATCGAGTCCTACCAAAAGTAATGAAGAAAATATATTTGAAGTGTATTCAAATAATAGAGCGCATTTATTTTTTGAAAATCGACATGAAATTGAAAATAGTGGTTTAATATACTACTATGATGAAGAATGTAACGATAAAACGGGATGGTACTCTAGAAGAAGAAATTTATATCTAAAGTTATTTGAACTTTTGTCTTTGACATTTATTCAAATACGATGTGATGAATTGTTACAAAATTATTTCTTTTTAAATCAAAACGAACTTTTTAATTTACATAATCAAGAAGACATCCATTTTAATTGTGATTACTTAGACATAGGAAACTCCTATTACTCATGGTATGTTAATAACAATATTATGAATATAAAAGAAAATGTCCAAATGAAAATAGCCGGTATAAAAAGCAAGTTGCTTAATAATGTGGAACACTATACAGTGATAAATATTAGTATGAGTTCTTTAAACTCATTGATAAAAATTATTAATGACTCAGATTTTTATCAAGAAATAATTGTTATTAAAAAAGAGCTAGAGGCCAATCAGAAAATAAAAAAGAAAGATTGGGAAATATTTGATAATAAATTTAAATACTATATTGAAAGCTTAAGAAATCAAAGAGGAATGGAGTATTACTTGAGTTCATTAGAGGTAATAAGAAATGAATTATTTAAAGAAGATGAAGTAATATATACTGCACAATTAGTTAGTGACATAATAAAAACAGAAGAAACAAAGATTTATCAAGCGGAATATGAGGCACTAATTTTGATTATGAAAGATATCTTATATTCACCAAATGATCGCAGGTAATTTAGAGGAGGCATTAATATATGTTAAAACATATTACTGATACAACAGTTAAAGCTTCAATATTACCGTTTTCAGATGAGCGATTTTTAAAAGAAGATATATTTAATAAAATATATCTGAGTCAAAATCCTTATACAGAGTATAGAGAATTTGTTGAAAAAACATATAGTTATATTCGGCAAACACATCATATTGATAATTTAGACTATATTCAGCTATTAATAGAAAAATATTATCCACTAAGACTACTTAGGAATTATGATAGTAATTCAATATTTCAAAATCAATTAAATCAAATTTCAAAGTGCTTTATATGTCATAGAAATGGTATTTTTGCGTTGAAATATTGGACTAATGATTGTTATGATGGAATGTTCGAGGCTTTCCAAGGATTTAGTAAGATTGAGTTATGGAACACATTTTCGAGACAATTTTGTATGGACATATTAGTTGCAAACTATTTGCTTGAAAATGATATGAAGGATAAAGAGTATCTTAATGGTTATTATTGGTTGATAAACATTGGGGATTTGCAGTTAGATCGGATTTTAGAGAACGGTATTGCAGAAAATCATATGCACGTCAATGCGGGAACATATTTTTCTACTATATGGGAAGAAATGTTGAATCTATCAAATGTAGATCTAGATAATATACCTGTATTGAGGGAATACGGTAGTATTCAGTATAAAGATTATATTGTTAAAGCTTCAATTTTTCGAATAATATCATCTTACTATTTAAGATCAAGGATACATAGCGGTAAGTTGTTTTATGATTATCTTGAAACATTAGATGCTTCTTTAACAGAGTGTAAAAAAATAATTGACCTGATGAATTGCAATAAATTAGTGATTGATGTAATTGATTTCAAAGATGTATATGATAAATTATTACGAGGAAGTAGTGTCGGAGAGATATTGGGAAACGGCAAGTCATATATTCATACCACAGATGAAAATATTTTCTTGTTTGAATCATTAAAATACATAAAGACTACTAAGGATGATGTCTTTAGCAGATTGTTTTGGAAATATATTGTTCTGAAAAATATTCTTTACCAGGGAATTACACAAAATAACTACAGTACAGGCCTTGATTATTTTCAAAAATATTTTAGTAAAGCTACATGTAAATTAAATGTTGGAAGGCACGATTATTTAAAAAATGTTTTCCTAAATCAAATATATAATAATCATTTAAAAAAATTAGAGATACGAATTAGCCCCCCCAATAATCCAAAACAAAAAAATGTTCTAAGAAAACAGTTATGTAAATCATTAAAAGATATATTTGAAGTTTATCTAGAACTTATAGATGATAAAAATATATCAGATATTGTTCCCAATTTAGGCATTGTTATTCATTTTATTAAAGAAAAAGATCAAACTTTTTTTGAAAAATGTTGGTGTATTGAAAGTGATAAAGATAGCAATTATTTTTATGGAAATATTCAAAGACGTTATTTTAATCAAATAAATACAATACTAGATATTAGAAAGAATATACCAAACTTGTCAAAGTATTTAGTGGGTATTGATGCTGCAAGTGTCGAAAATAACACAGAACCATGGGTATTTGCACCTATATATCAAGTTGCACGTGATAGCAAAAATGGAATGCTTGACAATAAATTTAGTAAAATTAACAACTTGGGTTTTACTTTTCATGTAGGAGAAGAATTTAGGCATATCGTATCTGGATTGCGTCATATTGATGAAGTAATAGAGCATTTTGGATACCATGCGGGAGATAGAATAGGACATGGTATTGCGCTTGGCATTGATATAAGTAGCTGGTGTGAAAATAATAAAATAATCGCAATACCAAGAATTGAATATTTAGAGAATCTTCTTTGGTTATGGGGTATCAGCAAAGAATGTGGCATAGATTTTAATTATGTTGAACAAGAAATTATGAAATTGGCTGAATGTATATATGAAAATATTCAGGGAATAACAGTTTATGAATTATGGAAGGCCTATCAAGCGAAGTTTAACAAATTTCAAGTGGATGAAGATCTTATGAATTCTATTTGCAATATTCAAGCTGAAAGATGTGCTGAAAAGATATTATGCACAAAAGTTTCTACAACTGCAGGACTGTATTGGAATGCAGAAAAATTATTACATGCATTTCACTGCAAATGTTATTTGGAAAGAATGTATGAGGTAATACAGGTTAATGTTGTAAAATCAGATGTAGAATACATAAGTTGTGTTCAATCTTATCTGAAGAAGAGATTAAACCAAAAAGGTATTGTAGTTGAAGTGAATCCTACTTCAAATTTAGCAATATCAGATATCGAGCGATTGTTTAAACATCATGCGATAAGATTGAATGATAAGGGACTCGATGGAAATAGTAAAGAGAATGGTCTAATTCTTAATATTAATTCCGATGATCCAGTGGTTTTTAATACAAGTACAAGTAATGAACTAGCGTACATATTTTATTTGTTGCAAGACAAGGGTTATTCAAGAGAATCAATTTTATCATGGATAGATAAGGTTAGAAAGTGGGGAATGGATACAAGTTTTGTAATTGCGGATGAAAATAGAACAAAAGAAGACAGAAGAAAAGAAATAGAACAAATAATAAATGCACTCAAATAATCAGTATATGCTGGAAATGTGATTCTATTTTGATTCTAAAATTCGTCCAAGCCATTTGAAAAATAAAATATTACAGAGAATTCAGTCAGTTAAAAACACTAAACAGAAACAAATGTATCTGCAAAATGATTCTAGGCGCTGAGTTTGAATAATTAATAAGAGCCTACAAACCCAGTATTTATGCGGGCTTGTAGGCTCTCTTTATGTCTCGTGACAATCAAATGACAATACTTTTTTAGAAATTGGATGAATAATTATAAAAATTTATCGGACAAAGAAATTATAGAATCATTAATACATTTTAATGCATGTTTCTCATCTTTAATGTCAGGATGCAGTGATAACAATTTGCTAGTATAATCTATATCAAGTGAATAATTTTCTGTAATAATTTTTCCACATGTTTCATAGCTGATTTCGATTTGAAAAAGCTTGTCTGGATATGAACGAAAATCAAAAATTGAGCTAACATGTTGTTTCGGAGCAAGAAAAATATTTTTTAAATTAGTAACATTGAATTGATTAACTTCACTTTTGCCAATTTTATTCCAGTCTAACTCGGGAGTCATTTTTAGCGAAAGTAGCTTTGCAGGAGAGTTTCCAAAATTGAGTGTGTGAAGAAAAGTCTGTAAATACTGATCTTCTATGATAATAAATGGTCTGAAGGCATATTGAAAAGCTTTCAGGCCTTGTTTTATATATAACAACACATACCGATGTATGTCAATAGCAGGCGAATATTCCGCCTGTTAAAAATAACCATGAATGAATGATTTATTGAGGTAGTCGTCCTTCATACATGATACTAAGTTCACCGTAGACCTGCCCCCAGTTCCTAAGCGGCAGATTCCATTTCTTAGTTGCCTCAAAAGTAGATAAATACAAAGCTTTTAAAAGTGCTGTATCACTAGGAAATACACTTCTTTGGCGGTTCAGCTTACGGTAAGTTGCATTCAGGCTTTCAATCGCGTTTGTGGTATAGATAACTTTACGCACCTCTGTTGAAAATTTAAATATCGGAGAAATGGCATCCCAATTCTGTTTCCAGCTTTTCATGGAGTTTGGATATTTTTCGTTCCATTTTTCGGTAACCCTCTCTAAGGCATCAAGAGCTTTTTCCTCATTTGGCGCCTGATAAATGGTCTTTAAATCTGTACAAAACGGTTTCCTGTCCTTGTCAGCCACATATTTCATTGTATTCCGTACCTGATGAACGATACAACGCTGATACTCTGTTTTCGGAAATGACGCAGATATGGCTTCCTTGATTCCAGTCAAACCATCCGCACAGATAATTAATATATCTTTTACACCACGATTCTTTAATCCATTCAGAACGGAAAGCCAGTACTTAGAGCTTTCATTTTCCCCTACCTCAATGGTCAATACTTCCTTGTATCCGTCATTATTAATACCAAGAATAACATATGCTGCAAGCTTACGGATAATCCCGTTATCACGAACAGAATAATGAATTGCATCGATGTACAACACTGGATATACATCCGAAAGAGGACGATTCTGCCAGTCCTCAATTTGTGGCATAATTTTATCCGTAACATCTGAAATAAAGCCTTCGGAAGCCTCAAACCCGTAAATATCCTCGAGGGTATCAGAAATCTGCCTAGTGGTCATACCTTTTGCATACATGGAGATAATCTTCTGGTCAATATCCGATATATCTTTCTGGCGCTTTTTGACTACCTGGGGTTCGAAGGTAGACTTACGATCCTGTGGAACCTGAATATCCATGCTTCCATAGCTACTGTTAATACGTTTGGACTTGTAACCATTGCGGTAGTCATCGCTGTCAGAACGTTCTGATTTTTCATATCCAAGATGGTCATCCATCTCAGCTTCCATCATTTCTTTGATGGTGCCGCCAAGCAGATCTTTGAGCGCATCCTGAATGTCTTCTGCGGACTGAATGTCGTACTCCTGAAGGAGCTGCTGAATGATGTTGCGTTTTCCGTCTGTCATTTGTACCTTATGTACTGGTTTCTTTTCTCTTGCCATAATAAAAGGCCTCCTATGATATAATTATTTTATCATAGAAGACCCTAAATGTGAGATAGTCAAGCAAAATTGTAACACCAATACTGATATTTTTATCGGTAACTAAATCTCTTTTCAAATGGTGTTAAATAATCATTTGATGAATGTGGTCTCACATGATTGTAATATACAAAAATATACTCATAAGTTGCTTCATTTAATGCCTCATCTGTTTCAAAGCTATGGTGATTTGCAAAATCTGCTTTAAATGTTCCGTAAAAGCTTTCCATGGGAGCATTATCATAAGGGCATCCTGCCTTACTCATAC